>Ga0208129_1000247_pt1 | contig 23326 bp, 34 predicted proteins | sample ETNtaG_13_FD_185759 | JGI IMG/M metagenome (GOLD analysis project Ga0208129, IMG submission 185759) | Marine microbial and viral communities from oxygen minimum zone, Eastern Pacific Ocean - ETNP201306PF47B (SPAdes) (version 2) | ecosystem: Environmental > Aquatic > Marine > Oceanic ...
CGGCAATCGTGCATAGCCTACCCACGGAATGCACCTGTTCCTGTCTATGCTGGCTTTTCCTATTGCCAGCCGTTTCTTCTTCTCTTTAGGAAGCCTGGTAATTGCCCCTGAAGGGCAAACTTTTGTACACAGTACACAATCATGGGCGCAATACCCAATCCGTGGGATCAGCTGTGGGGTCCACATTCCGCTCAAATCCGCCTCTAAAATTGTAGGATGCAGGCCATTTGTTTTACACACTCTCATACACTTGCCACATCTTATACACTTAGCCCGGAATTTATCTTCAGGGATTGAGCCGGGAGGACGAATAATTCCAAAATCACCATTACTCTTCTTCTGAAAGTTAAGTGATAGAAGAGGAGCTACCGCGGCACTGGAAACACACGCCGTTATAAAACCTCTCTTTGTCAAATTTACAGGGACTACCTGCTCCGACGGCTGTTTAGATGTAAACCTGACTGCTCCTATAGGACATATATCCTGGCACTTCATACATAAAATGCACTCACCTGCCTGTGTTTTCTTTCCCGTATCATCAATCGCCCCCATCTTGCAATCTACCGTACATTTATCGCATCCATCACAAATGTTCTGCCCCACAACACGCTTAAAAATAGACCAATCTGAAAACAGAGCGAATAAGGCTCCTAATGGGCACAGATCCCTGCACCAATATCTCTTATAAAACAAACCTAAAGATATGATTGCAGAAAGTACTATCAGGAAAATCAAATGCCCTCTGAAAAACGGCGCTTGCCTGGCAAATAACGCTTCATTTATAAAAACATGGACTTTATCGCTTACAAAACTTATCAGGTAGAATTTATGAAGGAAGTTGAAAAATGAGTTGATTAGAGAAACGAGATAAGGATGGATAACAATTGTATATGCATTTGTGACAATACTGATTGGATCAAACCATCCAACCATCTGGTGGCCTATAAACAGGCTTAGGAGAAGAAAGGCCAGTATATAATATTTCAGCCGTTTGGCATCATAAATCTTATATGAAACCCTGCTTCTTTGTTTCTTAAGTAAACGATCTGTAATATCAAGTGTTGTCCCGAGAGGACATATCCAACCGCAAAAGAAACGGCCTAAAAATAGAGAGGCTGCCAGTACAATAATAGCCGGCCAATACTTTATTATAAATTCCTTTGCCGCTACCATTGCACCAATTGCAGAAAGCGGACTCATACGGAGAAAGATATCTACCGTTCCGTCCTTTTCGGCAATGGGGTCTGCATATATCAACAGACAAATGAATACAATAAAAACAAGTATTTGTACCGCCAGCCTGATCTTGTAATTTATTGAACCTTTTTTTATGTTTACATTACTATTTCCTGTCATTCTCAAATCTTTTTATCCGACACGATCTAAATTGTTATTTCTCCAAAGCCTCTTAATTTAAAATCAATCTCTCCCAGTCCCGCCCCATACGACTCCCGGATAAAACCTATATCACGGCCATGATAACCAAACATGGTGGCACCGTATGAATCCACTGCCACAGGGTCAACACAAAACACTAATCTTCTGGCATTTTCATAATTGTTATCAACATCCTCCAGCCTTCCACCCGTAGGACCATTTCGTTTTAAGATTCTGAATGCGTCAAGAACAGTAAGATCAACCTTCACAACTTTATTAATATCTGCTATTTTTGGATGTATATCCTTGTGTATCGAACCTCTGTTACCACCTATCATTCCCATAGTATTCTTAAGTGCCATAGATAAACGTGAAGTACTATGCTGCTTTGCTATAGGAACATTTATCAACACGTCAGCTTCATCCTGATATATAAACTTCTCATAAAAAGGCCATGAATCAAGTAGCTTGCCACCCGGTATCTTGAAATCCTTAAACAGTCTCTCGTTAACAAATCTAACCTCTGCACCAACCTCTTTTGCAGCTTTTTCGATCCCGCTATTTATATATGAAGGGCCTGGATTCTTTGCGCAGGTATGATCAAGCACGCTCACTCTATTCGCCCCGGCTTCTATACACATCTCAGCCAATGCAGCAACAACAAAGGGATTTGTGTTTACTGCGTACTCAGGCTGCCTGTCCCATGCTATGTTTGGTTTGATAACAACATTATCACCCCTTGAAACCAGTTTGTCCATTCCGCCAATGGCTTTAATACCTCTACTCACCATTTCTCTTATTATGGAGCTTTCATCATTTCTCTCAACAATATCACCATGTACTACAACCAGTTTCTTTTTTAAACTATTTTCTTTAAACGTCTTCAGCAACCTTGGCCTTTCAAACGAACTCAAATACGAGAGGCCATAAAGTCCTGTTCCGACTGCAATACCAGTCTTAAGAAAAGTTCTTCTTGAAATATTATCTTTCATAATATGCGAGTTTTATATTTTACTTGAGGATGTCTGGAGAGAAGAAATCGATTGTAAAATGGCGTGTATTCTATGCTTTCTTTTCTAATCAAACAAAGCATCCACAAACTTATCTGCATCAAATTCCTGAATATCATCTACACCTTCACCAAGGCCAACATATTTTACCGGTATATCTACCTCCTTACGCATACCCAGAATAACACCGCCTTTTGCAGTCCCATCAAGTTTTGCCAGAAATATTCCAGTAATATCAACTGCTCGTTTAAATAATTTTGCCTGTGAAATTGCATTTTGCCCTGTCGTGGCATCCAGAACCATTAGCACTTCATGAGGAGCATTCTCAATCTTTTTCGATATTACCCTTTTAATCTTTGACAACTCATTCATTAAATTCTCATGAGTGTGTAAGCGTCCGGCAGTATCAACAATCAAGATATCTATTCCCCTGCTCAAACTGGCTTCAAGTGCATCAAACGTTACTGCAGCAGGATCTGCACCGGCCTGATGCTTTACTATATCGGCACCGATCCTTTTACTCCATATATCCAGTTGTTCCGTAGCAGCGGCACGGAAGGTATCACCTGCTGCCAGCATAACTTTCTTGCCCTGCTTCATAAATAAATTGGCAAGCTTTGCGATAGACGTAGTCTTACCAACACCATTAACGCCTGCAATCATAATCACAGTTGGAGATGCAGATGCGATTCTCAATGCAGAATCCCCATTCCTGAGGTTTTTCTTGAGATCCTCTTTTAAGAAATCGTAAACACCCGGTGTATCTTCAATCTCTTTAGATTTCCAGGCAACTCTAATATCCTGAACAATTTTGGTTACATGGCTAACCCCCACATCTGACTCAAGCAAAATAGCTTCCAGTTCATCAAGAATACCTTCATCAATTTTCCTTCTGAACGACAATAGATCCTTAAATCTGGAGGTTATTTTGCCGCGTGTTTTTGCCAGGCTGTTCTTTAGTTGCTGAAATGGAGACCAGGATTTGTCTTTTACGTCTTCTTGTTTCGTTGTAACCGATTTCTTTTTTGAAAACCAACCCATTATTTAATCTGTATAGAAGTCGTGTTTTGATATGCCGGTATAACAAACTGGAGGATGCCACAAAAGTTCCCATGCAGAACGCGGGTGCCAGAGAGACTGGAGCAACCACATAACTTTATTAAAATACTCTCTTAACTCAAAACACCAACCAGATTGTCATGCCTTTCCTTAATCTTGTCAACCAAGCCATCATCTATTTTTGTACTTCCTAACTCAGAATCTGGTTTTCGTTCACCATGACAGTCCGAACCACCAGTAATTACAAGATCGTATTTTTTTGCTATTCGCTTATATCTTTTTATAGCTTCTGGCAGGTGTGATGGACAATAGACCTCTATCCCTTGCAGACCATATTCAATCATCTCGGGAATCAGCATATCTCTTTTGTTAATGCCAGGGTGTGCAAGAACAGGAACACCGCCTGATGAAACGATAAGCTCGATAGCATCTTTTAATGTCAGCGTTACTTTAGGTACATATGCAGGGCCATGATCAGACAGGTACTTTTGAAAACTTTCCCTAATGTCGCTGCAGTAACCTTTTCTACACAATACTTCAGCAACATGCATACGTCCGGGTGACCCTTTCTCTGCAACATCGAAAACTTCCTGATGCTCTATATTCACGCCCATACCTCTAAGCATACTGGTTATCTTCTTAATTCGCTCAACTCTTTCAAGACGCAGCTCAGCTAATTTCTCCAGAAGCATACTATTCTTTATATCTAAAAAATAACCTAAGAGATGAATATCAACAGGACGATAATAGGAAGATAGTTCTATTGCGGGAATAATATTTATCCCATTCTTATTACAAATGTTTTGGGCAATTTCGACAGCATCTACACTATCATGGTCGGTTATTGCAATCGTACGGAGGTTGAGCTTGGATGCCTCCTCAACTACTTCTTCCGGTGACATGGTTCCGTCTGAAAACTTCGTATGAATATGTAAATCAGCACCCGCTCTTTCTTCCAGGCCTTTGTTATCTCTGATATTTATGGTAACTTCTTGAACCCCTTCATTATTCTTTATATATGTTGAATATACCTTATCCAACACTCCATTTACAAATAAGCCGGATTTTTCAGTACTGTATTTCTTAGCTAAATCAATCGCCTCGTTGATGGAAACCTTTGGGGGGATATCATCCATATAAAACAACTCATAGCATGCCAACCTTAAGACATTTCTGTCTACAACCGGCATCCTGTGCATATCCCAATGTTCAGATAGTTGAGTTATCTTTTTATCTATTACTTTTATTTTCTGAATACACCCTTTAGCTAATATCACAGCAAAATCACTTATTGCAGCATCTTTACCTTGTTCCCGGCAAAAAGTATCTATCTCATTTAAAACTTCATTGCCACGAAGCTCTAATTGATAAAGAACCTGTAATACGATCTCACGAGAATGCGTTCTTTTTCGCATCTACAAATCTCCACAACAAGAAAATACTATTTCATTTTATCAAACAAATTCACCATCTCCAAGGCTGCAAGTGCGGCCTCTGCACCCTTGTTACCGCCTCTGGCACCAGCTCTATCTATAGCCTGTTCCAATGTATCAGTTGTAATTACTCCATATATTGTTGGAATACCCGTTGTAAGCCCTACCTCAGAAATACCCTTCGCTGATTCACTGGAAACATAATCAAAATGAGGTGTCTCGCCACGTATTACTGCCCCGAGACAAATGATACCATTATGTTTTGTGTTTTTAGCCACTCTCATAGCCGTAATCGGCAGCTCACAAGCTCCCGGAACCCAGAACACATCGATATCATCATCCTTAATGCCATGTCTAATCAAACAGTCCTGAGCACCTTCTAACAGCTTCTTCGTAATAAAACTATTAAACCTGCTGACAACAATACCAAAGGTCTTATTCTTACCAATAAGGTTACCTTCAAACGATTTTACCATGGAATTATCTCCTAATTAAGAGAAAGAGTGACAAGGCTTTAGAGTCAATAGTATCAAAAACAAACTACCCTTGCAAGGCTTTTCTGATACCCCCTCCCAGTGTATCCAGCCTTATACGATATATTGAATCTTGTAATTTAAATCCTATCCTAGTATTATAACCACACCTCAAAATGTAGGTATTATTTAAACGATTTGTGTCTAAACAACGACAAAGTTTTGTCGATATTGTTTCGCCTGCCTGCCGCAGGCAGGGATTCCGGATCTCATGCTTCGGATTTTATGATTGTATCTGCCCCTCCATAGGGGCAATATTTTTAAGTCTTAGCTTATAAAATATGTAGCCACTTAGTCCTTTGCTAAAACAAGAACGATACTAAAGGTAATGGAAGAAAAAGAAATTAGCGAAAAAAGATTACCCATAAGCGAACATCTTGAAGAGCTGCGATCAAGGATTATAAACTCAATCATCGTAGTTGTTGTACTATTCTTTATCAGTTGGTTCTATAAGTTAAGAATTCTTGATATTATAAAAAAGCCTCATAGTATTACCATGGAAAGCCTGGGGTTGTCACAATCGCTTCAGGTGCTGAGTTATCAAGAAGGTTTTTATGCTTATATAAAGCTGTGCTTAATGACAGCAGTTTTCCTGGCATATCCTGTAATCTTATATCAAATCTGGAAATTTGTAGAAGCCGGTTTATATAAGAAAGAGCGCAGATACGTAAGAATCTTTGCCCCTATCTCATTCATCGCATTCATATTAGGTGTATTATTCGGGTATTTCTTCTTAATACCCTTTGGCCTTCAATTCCTGATAAAGGTACTGGGAGGGGGAATACAGCCTATTATTACAATGAGCCAGTATATCTCGCTTGTAACTATGCTGACACTCGCACTCGGCGTTGTTTTCCAGCTTCCCCTTGTAATGTTATTTGTTTCCAGGATTGGAATGCTTGAGGCAGAAGATTTTATTAAATGGCGAATGTATTCCATCCTTATCATATTTATTCTTGCCGCAGTAATAACGCCACCGGACCCGTTTACACAGGTTATGACGGCATTACCTATGATCATTCTTTATGAAATAGGCATACTCATAATAAGACCCACAAAGAAAGCAGTTACACAATTCAGTCTTTTATTAGGTTCCGGTATAATACTGATATATATTGTTTTCTTAATATTCACACTCCCAACGAAAGCAGACTTTATGAATTCAACCGGTACTGTTAAAATACTCCCGGACTCAGTCACAAATTGGCAGCCTTTTTCATCCGAATCCAAGATTCACAACGGCACCTCACTAAAAACAGAAGAAGGCAGTAAAGCCTCCTTCCTCCTGAAAGATGGTACCTATGTCATAATGGATGTTAATACTGAAATCAAGTTTGTTAAAAACAGAAAACTCGACCTGCTAAATGGACAAATACTCCTCTCTATAAAGGCAGATGAAAAACCATTTATGATAGCCGCCAACAATAACGTCATAACTTCAAATGACGGCAACGTTGATATAAGGATATCAAAACACATGGTCTTTGTTACGGTAACAGAGGGAGAAGCAATAGTTGTTGCAAATGGAGAAAAGAAGAAAGTGTTTGAAGGAAGGCAATTGAAACTTGTAACCGGAGGCGAACCGGCAAATATAGACAAAGTTCTGAAATGGGCTAAAGAAATGCGCAAAAAATTAGAAGAACAGAACAAACGGAATTTAGGCCTGTAGAAAACCAGAAACCTGATCTATAAATTTCTAATTGGAACTAAACCAGCTATTGACAATATTAGACTGAGGGAGGCCTCCCAAACTGAATTTTGTTCATCATGGAAGACATAAATGAATTATGACGATTGCTGTAGGGAATGAAAGGAATACAAAAAAATATAAACGCAAGAAAAGATTCCTTACGAAATGGATTAATGGAAGGTTGCCAGAGATGACTTCTTACGACTAATCAAGAATTGATTATATTATTGTCTGCCCTGATCCTCGTACTTCATAACTAATTCTTCCTGTTCGATGGTCTCTATTGAACCGGGCCTCTTCATTCTGACTTTTTCTATTGCCTTTGCAGCATTGTATCCTTTGCTGACAAGGTAACATGCCAGCACGGTTCCAGTCCTTCCTATACCCGCATCACAGTGAACCACCAGCTTTTTACCCTCAGCACGTGCTTCCTCTGCAAATGCCATAAAGTCTTCAATCTGCTCCAACGTCGGAGCTTCAAAGTCTCTAACCGGAAGATGCTTTACACTAAAACCAAATTCCTCTATCAATGTTTCATTAAGGGGAAATTCAGTAAGTGATACTATTGCTTCAAAACCATTTTCTTTGAGGAATTCAAAATCATACACAGAAGACGCTGGTTTGGCCATACCAGCAATTTCGCCTTCTATTAACCAGCTAAAGTTTCTAATCACTTTTATAGTACTACATTTGATTTAAAATCTATTTTTTTTCTTCTGACACTGTCACCTTGGGAGCGATCTCCTTTTCCTCTTCAACTTCCTCTATCAATTCAAAGATAACCCGGCTGGCATTATCTCCCAGGCGATTTCCAATCAGGCGAAGTTTTCGCTCAAAACCTTCCATCTTATATTCTAATTCAGGTATATCCCCTACACTGCTTCCGGACAATACTCCCATCCTACTTCCTGAAAGCCTGAGTATTCTGGTATAGCCGCCATTACGGTCAGCATACCTTTCAGCAATACCTCCAGACTCGCGCCACTTTCCCTCACCAAATATCTTTCTAACTACCTCTTTATCATTAAGCTTTGACAACACTTGTCTATATTGATGTATATAAGCAAGCTTATCTGTTTCTTTCTTTGTAATACCTTTTTTTGCTGTTGTAATCAACTTTTCAACAAATGGGCGAACATATTTCGCTTTCTCCATAGTCGTTATAATCCTGCCATAAGTAAAAAGACTTTTGGCCAAATTACATCGCAATGCTTTTCTATGACTGGACGTCCTGCCAAGATGTTTGTCATTTTTCCTATGCCTCATAGGAAACTTCCTTTCCTTCTCGACTTACATCTTCATTAACCTTGAATGACAAACCCAACTGGTTAAGTTTTTTCTTAATCTCAACTAACGTTGTCTTGCCAAAATTCTTCAACTCTAACAATTCATCTTCTTCTTTTGTAACAAGCTCACCAAGTGTTTTTATTTTTGCATACTCAAGACAGTTGGATGCCCTGACTGACAAATCCAGTTCGGTAACCGGTACGGCCATTTTCTTGTTTACTTCGTCAGCAGAAGCCTCTTCTTCTTCCACTTTTTCAATCTGTTTCTCACCGGCCTGAGGAAGCTCTCTGCCCAACTCAAAGTAGTGTACAAACGGATTTAAATGCTTCCTGAAAACCTTTGATGCCTCTGCCAACGCCATCTCAGGAGAGACTACACCATTTGTCCATATTTCAATAATTAACTTGTCGTAATTAGTTCTTCTCCCCACCCTGGTTTCCTCAACACGTATCTTTGCCTTACGGACCGGAGAAAAAATTGCATCTATGGGAATAACACCTACCTCATTGCTACCATCTACTGCGTTTTCCTCAGCAGTTTTATAACCTCTCCCATTTTTAACGTCCATCTCAACACTAAATTTTTTATTTTCAGAAAGAGTTGCTATATAAAGATCTTCATTAATAACCTCCACACCGTCGTCCGTAATAACATCCCCAGCCGTGATTTCTCCTTTTTTCTTCGTTTCAATCTTTATTTTTCCTGGTTTGCCTGAATGCAGCTTTACAACAAGATTCTTAATATTTAGAATAATATCAATTGCATCTTCTACTACACCTGGAATTGTACTGAACTCGTGCTCAACGCCACCAATCTTAACCGAAGTAACTGCACTCCCTTCTATTGAAGATAGCAAAACTCTTCTCAGTCCATTTCCAACCGTAATCCCAAAGCCTCGTTCAAAAGGCTCAGCAATGAATTTCCCATAAGTGTCAGTATGTGTTTCTTTTTCTATACTAACTCTATTAGGTAATTCAAACTCCTTCCATCTGATACGCATATACAATCCTCCTTCCTACCGTTAAATATCTCTTTAAAGAGTCTTACATATAAGACTCTTTTGTTTTGATTAAATCATTATGAACCGAAAAAACCCTTCGTTTTAATAAGACATTCAAGGTAGGATTTCATAAATTAATTGTGCACTCTTATACTTTATTAGTTTAAAACGGCTATTGAGTTTATTTTGAGCAAAGCTCAACTACTAACTGTTCCTGTATACTCACCGATACCTCATCTCTATTAGGGAGTTGCAGAACACGACCCTCTAATTCATCATCTCCCCGTTCTAACCACGATGGGGGAGTTCTGCCCTTACTTGAATCTATATTTGTTTTTATCATTTTAATACTATCTTCCCTCTCAACAGGCTTGATTACATCACCTTGTTTAACTAAAAAAGAAGCGATATCAACCTTTCTGCCGTTCACTGTTATATGGCCGTGATTAATTACCTGCCTTGCATGGCTACGTGAAAAGCCATATCCGATATGGTATAAAGCATTATCAAGCCTTCTTTCTAACAATATAAGTAAATTCTCTCCCGTATTACCCTGTTTTCGTTCCGCCTTATGGTAATAATTTCTAAACTGTCTTTCAAAAACACCATAAAAACGCTTTAACTTCTGTTTTTCCCTAAAATGGATTCCATATGAAGACAATTTCCTGCCTCTTCTTGACATTTTTCCACCCGGCAAGCTTTTTCTTTTAGCTATACTGCATTTTGCGGTTTCACAGCGGTCTCCCTTTAGATACAACTTTACGCCTTCTCTTCTGCACAATTTACATTTAGGGTCTATGTGTCTAGCCATATTATTCCTTATTCACAAATCAAAAGTTATACTACAATTCTAAAAAACTCCCTTCTTTCTCTTTTAGCAAAGAAGTGGAGAATATCTGTTAAACTCTTCTCTTTTTTCTGGGGCGACAACCATTGTGAGGTAATGGTGTAACGTCCTCAATAGCTCTAACCAGAAGCCCTGCTTCTTGTAAAGCAGTTATTGCAGATTCTCTTCCCGGGCCTGGCCCCTTTACTCTGACTTCAACCTGCTGAACACCAAACCTTTTTCGCGCTCTCTCTGCAACATTTCTGGCCGCTCTCTGCGCTGCAAAGGGAGTACTTTTCCTTGATCCTTTAAAACCAACTGTTCCTGCGCTAGCCCAACACAAGGTTTCACCATATATATCAGCAATAGTTATATATGTATTATTGAAAGTAGCCTTGATGTGCACAACGGCTTTAGCGACACTGCGTTTTGCCTTTTTTTTACCCATTTATATATATCCTATCATTTTAAAAAAAGAAGCTCGCTTCCCTCTAAAACTAACAAGTACAAGCTAAAGTATCATTTAAGTACTATTGACAGAAAAATCCTTGCAAACTTAAGTTCGTATTAAACATATTATTAAGTTGATTGTATCTTTCTAAGTTTCTCTTGTTCTTTCCCTTTTGTTTCCTTGCGGATATTAAAATATTCTTCGGAGTTAATTTCGGAGATACTATTTCTAGAAGTTCTACATAGTATCCATTACCGGAAAGAAATTGTGATCTTAACGCATCTGTTAATATGTCCGCAAATTTATACCGCAGCAAACCAAACTGAGTCACACTTGTTAAAGGGTGATGAGATTTTATTTGAGAACGCAACTGCCCCTGGCAACATGGTACAACCATAATATACTTAGCGCCCATTTTAATACCTTTGGCAATTGCTTCATCAGTAGCTGTGTTACATGCATGTAGCGCAATAACTACATCAATCTTTCTATCATAAGAAGAATCAATCGTCCTTCCATGCTTAAAGACCATATTCTCATAACCTAAAACAGATCTGGTCTCCTCACATCTTTGTATAAGTTCTTTATTGGTATCTATACCGAAGAAAAAGGGTGTTGTACTAAGCTCACTCTCAAGAATATAACTTAAAACAAACGAAAGATAAGATTTACCACATGAGCATTCCAGAAAGACAATTTCTTTTTCTCTGTCAAACTTCCTGACGACCTTCAATATTTGTTCGCAAAAACCGGCAATCTCATTAATTTTCTTGTTCATCTCCTTTTTTAACAGACCATTGTTGTGCCTGAATCCAAGGGGATTTGTTATGTTGTCTTCTTGTTCTAAGAGATTTAGTATTTCTGCTTTATTTGTTATTCTCATTACTTCTGCCGGTAAAACTCCTATCCTTTCATTTCCTTTACACTCTTCTTCACTGATACTGTTCTCTTCTTTCCCTTTCGCGTACGTGCATTAGTCTTTGTTCTCTGCCCCCTCACGGGTAATCCCAAACGATGACGTAGACCCCTATAACATCCTATATTCTTCAGCCTTGTTATGTTCTGTGATTCCTGCCTTCTCAGTTGACCTTCAATAGAGAAATTCTTTTCTAAAAAAGCGCCCAGCGTACTCAAATCATCTTCTGAAATATCTTTCGCCCGTATGTTTTCGTCTATTTTAAGAGCCTTTAGGGCTTTTTGCGATAAGTGCTTGCTGATACCATAAATATATGTTAGTGAAACAACAACCCGTTTGTCTCCAGGAATATCAACTCCAGCAATTCTTGGCATTTAAAATAATCCTTTCAAAATGTAAAAAAAATAGTCTTTGTATCCAAAGACATCCTACTCAGTATTTTATTTCCCCTGTCTCTGTTTATGGCGAGGATTGACACAAATCACACGAACAATTCCTTTGCGTCTGATTATTTTACAGTTTTCACATAGCCTCTTTACAGATGCTCTAACCTTCATAAACCTTCCTTCTTTCAACCCTGACGATAAATTATTCTTCCCTTACTAAGGTCGTAAGGTGACATTTCAATTGTAACCTTATCACCGGGGAGAATACGAATAAAATGCATTCTCATCTTCCCTGATACGTGTGCAAGTACTTCATGTCCATTTTCCAGCCCAACACGAAACCTCGCATTAGGTAAAGCTTCTTTTACTACTGCTTCGACTCTTATCGGTTCTTCTTTGGCCATAAAATAAACATTAACATTTGCCTATTATTGCAAGCGAGATACACTTTCCGTTAAACAGTAAGAATTTCAGCTCCGTTTTCTGTTACCACAACCGTGTGCTCAAAATGTGCTGAAAGTTTTCTGTCTTTTGTAACCACTGTCCACCTATTTTCAAGAACCTCCGTATCATATTTACCTGCACATATCATTGGTTCTATCGCTAGCGCCATTCCCTGTAATAGTATTTCATCTGCCTTTAATAATTCCTTACTGACAAAATTAGGAATCTGAGGGTCTTCGTGCATTTGCCTGCCAATACCGTGTCCCGTATAATCTCGTATCACCGAAAATCCCTGACTTTCTACGTGATTTTGTATTGATCTTGAGACTTCAGACAACTTGTTGTTTGCGCAAGTGGCCTCAATTGCTTTGTCAAGTGCCTCTTCACAGACCTTTAATAAATTCTCTACCTCTTCAGAAATCTCTCCGATTGGGATAGTTATCGCTGCATCAGCAACATATTTACGATATTCCACCCCAATGTCAACACTCAATATATCTCCATCACAAAGTTTTCTTTGGTCTGGAATTCCATGTACTATCTCTTCATTAATGGATGTGCATATACTTTTAGGATAACCTCTATAACCTTTAAAAACAGGGATTCCACCTTTCTGCAATACATATTCTTCTAATCTTGTATTTAACTCCTCCGTGGTCACATCTTCCTTTGCAATCTCTTTTGTAATTGAAAGAGCTTCTGCCACTATCCTTCCTGCTTCTCGCATAATTTCAATTTCGCGCTCAGATTTACAAACTATCACCCTCTCTACTCCATTCCCCTTTCGCCCTCAGACATCAAATGTAACCCTTCAAGTATATCCTGTTCAATCTCTGCTTTTTCCCCATTACAGTTTATTTCTATCAACTCACCTTTTTCCTCATAGTAATCAATCAATTTCTCTGTCTGTTCTCTATATACTTGTAATCTCATTGATGTTGTTTCCGGGTAGTCATCCTCACGCTGATATAGTTCTGAACCGCATTTATCACACACATTATTATTTACCGGAGGACTAAACATCTCATGATAGTCTGCTCCGCATGATTTGCAAATTCGCCGACCCGCAATTCGTTTAATTATTATTTCCTCAGATGCTGTAAAACAGAAAACCTTGTCTATCTTTTTCCCAGCTTTATTTAATGTGTTATCAAGGATTTCTGCTTGAGAAAGATTCCTTGGAAACCCATCTAAAATATAACCATTCTTACACTCTGCCGAATTAATCTTTCCTACAACTATTTTAACTACTAATTCATCTGGAACCAACAAACCATTATCAATATACTCTTTTGCCTTTAAACCTGTATCTGTTTTAGCCTCTACCGCCGCTCGCAAAAGATAACCAGACGAAATGTGATTTATTTCTTTCTTTAAACTGATACTTGCAGCCTGAGTACCTTTACCTACACCAGGAGGACCCAGAAAAATAAGCCTCAACCCCTTCTGCCCCTTACCTTAGCAACACCTCCAAGAAAGCCTCCATAGTGTCTCATAATTAAATGTGACTCTATCTTTTGTACCAAATCTAAAGCGACACCAACAACAATAAGAAGACCCGTGCCACCATAAAAACTGGCAACTGCCCTGTTAATCTCAAAGCCTCCAGCAATTATCATAGGCAGAATTGCAATCAAAGACAAAAATGCCGCTCCTGCAAGTGTAATCCTGCTCATTACACTTTCAAGATATTCGGCTGTCCGATGTCCTGGCCTGATACCCGGAATAAAGCTGCCATAATCCCGCATGTTAATTGACATTTCCTTAGGATTAAATTGTATTACTGTCCAAAAATAGCAGAAAAAGACAATTAACACTATATACATAACTACATATATAAAACCACCTTGAAACATTTCAGTCAATCGAGATGTAATCCAATACCAGAACGTTCCAGGGTCGAATCTGACCTGTAAGCCTCTCGTTATGGCAGCAGGAAAGATTAGTAGTGATTGTGCAAAGATTATGGGCATAACACCCGCTTGATTCACTTTTAAAGGAAGAAAATGCTTTTGGCCTCCATAAACTCTTCTACCCCTTGTATGCTTTGCCTGTTGGACGGGGATACGCCTCTGACCCTGTGTTATGTATACAACTCCCGCTACAATCGCAAGGAACATACCTAACAGTAATAGTAATTTTGCTATCCCTATCTCATGTTCTGCAGGCGCTACCGAAAAAGTAAAGTTTTGTAAAATCTGACTAAACGCCCATGGCAGCCTATCAATAATACCTATCATGATAATCAGAGATATTCCGCTGCCAATACCATTTGCATCAATCTGCTCGCCTATCCACATCAAGAAAACAGTCCCGGTCGTTAAAAGTACCGCAGCCATAAGCTGAAATTGAATACCCTGGATATGAATAGGCACAACAGGCACACCGTTAATATCGATTGCGTACAAAGTACGTATCATGATAAAAGCTTGAAACAAACATAAACCGACAGTTGTTATCCTTGTATACTGATTAATCTTTTTCCTGCCAGACTCACCCTCCTTTTGTAGCTTCTCAAGAAACGGAACAACACCTACAAGAAGCTGAAAGATAATGGATGCACTAATATACGGCATAATTCCCAAACCAAAGATCGCACCCGAACTCATGGCTCCACCGGCAAACAAATCCACCAAGCCTAACAATTGGCCAACACCAGTCTGCGTAAACTGTTGAAAGTAAGTCTTCAGTACTGTCGTGTCAATACCAGGCATCGGAATAAAGACACCTAATCTGCATACAGCCAGCAATCCCAAAGTTATCAACAACTTATTCCTCAACTCAGGAATCTTAAACATATTGGTGAATTTCTCTATCATGATAGCGTTTCTACTTCTCCTCCTGCCTCCTTAATCTTTGTAATCGCTGTCTCACTAAATTTGTGTGCAACTATAGTAAGCGATTTGGTTAGCTTCCCCTCACCCAAAACCTTTAAATCATACTTTGCACTTCTAATCAACCTGCTATCTTGTAATTTCTGAATATCTACACGCGTTCCAGTATCAAAATTCTCGAAGTCTTTAACATTCATTATTGTATATTTCTTCTTGAAAGGATTATTAAATCCTCTTTTTGGAATTCTGCGGAACAAAGGCATTTGTCCACCTTCAAATAATAGTCGTGTTTCATTACCTGAACGCGAATTTGCACCATTCATCCCTTTACCACTTGTCTTACCATGACCAGAGCCAGCGCCCCGTCCAATCCTTTTTCTCTTCTTCCTTTTTTGTAAGGAATTCTTAGCATCTATTAAATTCATTCTATCTTTACACCTCTTAATTGTTCGATTTCCTGCTTAGTTCTCAAAGCCTTTAAACCCTCAGCAGTAGCCTTAACAACATTCAGAGGGTTTCTTGTGCCATAACATTTTGTTAAAATATCCGTAACACCTGCAGATTCAAGAACCGTTCTCGCTGGCATTCCCGCTTTAATACCAGTACCAGGCGCCGCAGGTTTCATAAAGACCCTTGCAGTTTTATAACACCCCCATACCTCGTGCGGTATTGTTCCATTAATAATAGGCACTGTAGCAGTGTTTCTGTTTGCATCTTTCACTGCTTTCCCAACGGCATTAGGAACCTCTCTTGCCTTTCCAAAACCATATCCCACTGTTCCCTTTTTATCACCAACTACAACCAATGCACTAAAACTCATACTCTTACCACCCTTTGTTACATTGGTACATCTATTGATTTTTACAACTGTCTCTTCTAGTTTTTCTGTATCAGTTTTTTGTGCCAAAAAAACCTCCTATTGTTTAATCAAATACCCGTTTGCTTATAATATTCCATAAAAAGCTTTTAGAAAACAAGGTTATTTTCCCTTGCACTATCAGCTAATGCCTTAACCCTGCCATGATATTTATATCCACTTCTATCAAAAACTACCTTGGTAATGCCAATCTTTACAGCTTCCTCTGCAATCTTTTGGCCTACCAGTTTTGCCGCTTCTACATTTCCATTATAGGGCAATTTGTCTTTAATATCTTTTATCAATGTTGAAGCGCTGGCGAGCGTCTTGCCGGTAGTATCATCAATTAACTGACAATATATATTTTTTGAGCTTCTATATACGCTCAATCTAGGTTTTTCTTTATCGCCAAAAACCTTTTTTCTTATTCCTTTATGACGTTTAAGCCGCCTTCTGTTTTTTTCCTTTAAAATACTCATATGTTAATCTTTTGAAGCAAAAAAAATGTAAAAGAACTTAAGATGCAGCAGCTACCGCCTTGCCAGCCTTCCTGCGTATAATCTCATCATCATATTTAACACCTTTGCCTTTATACGGTTCCGGCAGACGCAAGCCTCTAATGTCTGCTGCAAATTGCCCGACCAACTGTTTATCGATACCACTAATCGTAAATTTCCCAGGATTTGTCTGATTCGTGATTTCTACCTTTATACCCTCGGGAATTTTAACGTTAATGGGATGCGAAAACCCTAATTGCAAAACCAAACCAGCGCCCTGCATTTTAATATTATACCCTAATCCTATTATCTCCAAACTCTTTGAAAAACCTGTAGTAACACCATGAATACTATTTGCTACAAGCGTACGTGTCAGACCATGAAGCTCTTTGCATTTCCTCTCATCAGAAGGGCGTACTACAAGAATCTGCTTTGCCTCTTCATCAACTTCTATCTTCATCAACGGATGGACCTCCTGTGTCATTTTACCTTTGGGACCATCAATAGTTAACACACCGTTATCACATTTAATCTTGACACCTTCAAGAATTGGTATTGGTTTTTTTCCTATTCTAGACATAATTCTTATTTGTACATCTATAAAAAAAAGATTTTGGAAATATATTATCAGGAGTTAATAACTCAGCTAAATTAAAGCCCTCTTACCATACGGTACAAATATGCTCACCACCTATTTTATTTTCCCTACATTCCTTATTGCTCAATATCCCCTTTGAAGTCGAGTATATAGATATACCAATACCGTTAAGAACCTTCCCGATATCTTCCACTTGTTTATAAATTCTTCTACCTGGCTTGCTTTCTCTTTTTATATGATTAATTATTTTCTGATTTAAAGGCCCGTATTTCAAATAAACCCTCAATACACCCTGCTTATCGTCAGGAATGTTCTTGAAATCTTTTATAAAACCTTCTTTTTTCAAAACTTCCGCAATGCCCACCTTAATACGAGATGAAGGTATATTTACAGCCTCTCTCTCCACCATATTAGCATTACGTATCCGCGTCAACATATCGGCGATTGGATCTGTCATACTCATTTTAATGAACCCCTTTTTCTCTCAGAAAAAAATCTACGTTTCTTGGTACTTTACCAGCTTGCCTTTTTTATACCGGGTATCTCCCCTTTTAAGGCAAGACTTCTAAAACATATTCTACATATTTGGAATTTTCTATAATACGCCCTGGGCCTGCCACAAAGCTGGCACCTATTATATCTTCGGGTTTTGTATTTTGGTTCCCTCTTAGATTTTACTATCAATGCTTTTCTTGCCATATAAAACTCCGCGAGTTAGTAATCCATTATTAATTTTAAAATTCTAAAGAAAACTATTCTATGCCCTGAAAGGCATACCAAACAACTTGAGCATCTCATATGATTGCTCATCCGATTTCGTAGATACCACAAATGTTATATCCATACCTTGTGCAAACTCAATATCATCAATACTAATTTCAGGGAAAACGGCCAATTCACTTATACCCATCGTATAGCCCCCACGGCCATCAAATGACCCTGGCGGGAGGCCGCGAAAATCTTTTATTCTAGGGAGAACTATACTTATCAGACGATCCATAAATTCGTAAGCCCTTTTATCCCTGAGTGTTACCTTGCAACCAACAGCATCCCCTTTTCTGAGCTTGAAACCAGCTATATCTTTTCTGGCCCTAGTAAGTTTTGGCTTCTGACACGCAATTACTGCTAAATGCTTCATTGCATCTTCAAGGATCTTTTTGTTTTCCTTCGCCCTTCCAAGGCCCATATTTATCACTATCTTAACCAGCTTCGGAACCTCTAGCTTGTTTTTAAAATGAAACTTCTCCATTAACTTGGATACAATTTCATCTTGATATTTATCTAATAAACGTGCCATTTTTTTAGTATTTTAGTTCTAGAAATTATTCAGAAGCAATTATTTCACTTCCACATTTATAACAGACCCTAACCTTATCACCATTTTCAAGAAGTTTCTGTTTGACTCTCACACCCTTACCGTTTTTTTCACAACTCTTATTTCTGCATATTACCAGTACATTTGACAATGATACGGGTGCTTCCTTTTGCATGCGCCCGCCCTGTGGATTTTTCTCACTACGCTTTACATGCTTTTGAATATAATTTATCCCTTCTACAATAACCCTCATATCCTTAGTCATTATATTCAAGACCTTGCCCGTTTTACCAGCATCGTCACCTGCAATCACTTGTACTGTATCGTTTTTCCTTACATGCATATCTTTAAACAACTCTCCATCAAAACATCACATTTACACCACTTCAGGTGCTAATGAAATTATTCTCATAAAATTCTTTTGTCGTAACTCTCTCGCAACTGCACCAAAAATACGAGTACCCTTAGGGCTTCCGTCATCTTCAATAATCACAATTGCATTCCTATCAAACTTTAAATAAGAACCGTCTTCACGTCTTATATTTTTCTTTGTTCTTACAATTACGCCTTTAGCCACATCCCCCTTTTTCACAACGCCACTAGGAATTGCCTTTTTTACAGCAACGACTATAACATCCCCAACAGACGCATAAACACGCTTCGAACCACCAAGAACCTTAATACACTTAGCCATTTTAGCACCGGAGTTATCAGCAACATCCAGCATCGTTTGTTCCATTATCATCTTATCAGCTTCCTTATCTCACTTTATAATACGAACTAGTCTCCAACGCTTACTCTTACTTAATGGCCGTGATTCTATAATCTCCACTTTGTCTCCATTGACAGCCTTGTTTTCTTCGTCATGAGCTTTATAAACGGTCATTCTTTTAACAAACTTTCCATATCTGGGATGCTTTACGCGCCTTTCTGATTTCACAGTAATTGTCTTGGACATTTTACTGCTTGATACTACACCAATAACGGCCTTTCGCCGTTTAACATTCTTATCAGTTTCCATTATGTACTTTCTTTTTCACTCTTTTTCTCAAAGAGATTTGTGTTAATACCTAACTCTGCTTCCCTTAAAACAGTTTTTAACCTTGCAACATCTTTTCTGATTTGTCTATATTGTGCTGAATTACGCAACTCTCCTGCCTGCCATTGAAACCTGAGATTTAACAATTCCCTCTTGCATGCCTCAAACTCTTCAAGTATTTCCTGATGCGATTTTTCTCTAATCTCACTTGCCTTCAAATCGTCATTCTCCTTTTAACAAATCTTACTCTGACAGGCATCTTGTATGCAATTCTAGCAAAGGCCTGCCTTGCCATATCCTCGGGAACTCCTCCTATTTCATATAAAATAGTACCTGGCTTAACAACAGCAACCCATTTTTCAGGTTCGCCCTTACCTTTACCCATTCTTGTTTCAATAGGTTTTGATGTAACCGGTTTGTGTGGAAATATCCTTATGACTAATTTACCTTCTCGCGAAACGTATTGTGTAGCCGCTACCCTACCAGCCTCAATATGTTGTGCCGTTATCCAACCCGGCTCAGTAGACTGTAAACCATACTCACCAAAACATACGGTATTCCCCCTCGTGGCATTACCTTTAATCTTTCCTCTTTGGGTCTTCCTAAATTTTACCCTTTTTGGCATCAACTGCATAATCAACCCCTTTTCCCAAATCAACTAATCCCTTATAAATCCATACCTTAACACCAATCGTACCGTAGCTGGTCATAGACTCTGCAAATCCGTAATCAATGTTTGCCCTTAATGTATGCAACGGAATACTTCCTTGAGTAGATCCTTCTGTCCTTGCTATCTCTGCCCCAGCTAAACGTCCGGAGATCTGAACCTTTACTCCCTTTGCACCCACACTCATAGTACTATCAATAGCTTTTTTGATAGTCCTCCTAAATGCCGCCCTTTTTTGTAATTGTTCAGCAATGTTCTCAGCTACTAATTGTGCTTCCAGATCCGGTTTTTCAGTCTCCTGAATCCTAATATCTACTTCTTTCTCAACTAATTTCTCGATACCTTCCTTTAATTTTTCAATTTCAGCCCCTTTACGGCCTATTATCAAACCTGGCCGTGCTGAATAGATAATGACTCTTGCACCTTCATCACGCGTTCTTTCAATCTCTACCTTTGGTATTCCTGTGAAACGATAGTTCTTTTTAATATATTTTCGTATTTTTTGATCTTCGACCAGTAATTTGCCAAATTTTTTCTTGTCTGCATACCATCGCGATCTCCAATTCTCGGTTATCCCCAGTCTAAAACCTATTGGACAAACTTTTTGACCCATCTTTTCCTTCCTAATTAAAATTCGGAAATAAATACCACTTTAATGTAATAATCTTTTTTCACTACCCGAAAGATTTATGCTAATTCCTTCCCATCTGACAGCACTAAAGATATATGACTTGTACGTTTCTTAATAGTTGCAGATACACCCCTTGCCCTGGGCCTAAACCATTTACGTACCGGACCCCCATCAACATATATTTCCTTTATATATAAAGAATCTATATCCACATCTTGTCTTTCGTTAGCACCTGCAATTGCAGCCCTTAACGTTTTATCTATAATGTATGAAGCCCTTCTATGTGTCAGCCTTAGTGCTTCCAGCGCATGATTTACAGACTTCCCTCTTATCAGATCAACAACGTATCTGGCTTTTCTGGGTGATATCCTGACATATTTACAGCTTGCTTTAAAATTCATTTTAAAATAACAATTTTTATGAAATTTATTTACCGCTTACCCTACTTCTTCTTTGTCCCGCCATGGCCTCTATATGTTCTCGTAGGAGCAAATTCTCCAAGTTTGTGCCCGACCATATCTTCCATAATAAAAAGCTTCTGGAAAATCTTACCATTATGCACCATAAATGTATGTGACACAAATTCCGGAATAATTATACAACTGCGCGACCAAGTACGAATCGGCTGTTTATCACCTGTGTCTCTTTGCTTTAACACCTTCTTAAACAGCTTACTATCAATAAAAGGTCCTTTTTTTACAGAACGTCCCATAGTTATACCTTCTTAATTTTTATATTTCTAAATAACTAGCCTTTATTACGCCTGGACTTTCTTCTTCTTATTATAAACTTATTACTTGTCGCCTTCCTCTTCCTTGTTTTTCCGCCTTTTGACAATACACCTGTCGGAGAACAAGGATGCCTTCCGCCATGGCTTCGGCCTTCTCCACCACCCATTGGGTGAGCTACCGGATTCATTGCAGTACCTCTTACATGCGGCCTACGCCCCATCCACCTCTTCCTTCCAGCCTTACCGATTTTAGTGCCCATATTGTCCGTATTACCAACCTGGCCTATGGTAGCCCTGCATTCATGAAATATTTTACGTAATTCACCAGAAGGAAGGACTATCTGCACATAATTATCTTCTTTAGCTAAAACCCTTGCGACACTACCCGCTGACTTAACAATCTTACCGCCTTCACCAGGTCTCATCTCAATATTATGTATCTCAATCCCCAAATGTATGTTCTTAAGGGGCATACAATTACCGATCTGAGGATCAATCTTTTCGCCAGAAACAACATGTTGCCCTACAGCCAGACCAGCAGGAGCCAGGATATATCGTTTCTCCCCATCCACATAATGCAACAATGCAATGTTAGCTGAACGATTAGGATCATACTCAATACTTGCCACCCTTGCAGGAATATCATATTTATTCCTTTTAAAATCTATTATTCTATATTTTCTTTTACTTCCACCACCCCTATGCCTAACAGTAATCTTACCTGAGTTGTTTCTTCCGCCAGTCTTCGTTAAAGGCATCAACAAGCTTTTCTCTGGAGTCACTTTTGTTATTTCTGAAAAATCAGAAACACTCCCTTGCCGCCTTCCATTTGTTGTAGGTTTATATCGTCTTATTCCCATTTAGATCACACTTTCAATTAGCATAAGGCTTAGTAGCCAAGATCTATCGTATCGCCTTCTTTCAGGGTTACTATTGCTTTTTTCCATCCACTTGTTTTATACACCTTATTCCTATACTTTCTATTCTTTCCAGCTCTATTTAAAGTTCTAACAGATAAGACCTTTACATCAAACAGCTTCTCTATTGTCTCTTTTATTTGAATTTTATTCACTTTCTTATTTACTTCAAAGTGAAAAGAATTTGCCGACTCTCTGTCGCCAACACTTTTTTCAGAAGATAAAGGCCTTTTTATAATATGATAATAGTCCATAATGGAATTTTGAATTTAGTCAGTTTTTAGTAAATTTACTTAAATTTAATGTTATCTAACACATCTTTAACTATTAATACCTTTTTGTATTTAATCACATCATATGCATTCAAGTCCGAAGCAACACGAACCTTCAGGTTATAAATATTCCTTGAGGATTTCCATATCGTCTCATTTAGCTCTGGTATTACTATAAGACAGCTTTCTTTGATCCCTAAAGACTTCAACAGATTCGCCATTTTCTTTGTACTTGGAGAATCAAATTCCAGCTTATCAATTAGAACTACCTGGTTATCTTGTAATTTAGACAAAATCGCAGATTGCAAAGCAACTTTTTTTGCTTTACGATTTATTGAATAAGAATAATCCCTTGGCTGAGGCCCGAAAGTTACTCCACCGCCTTTCCATAACGGAGATCGTATGCTACCCGCCCTCGCCCTTCCAGTATGCTTCTGCATCCATGGTTTTTTGCCGCCGCCCTTAACTTTTCCTCTGGTTTTAGTAGATGCTGTACCTCGCCTATGATTTGCCTCATGCATAATTATCACATCTCTTAAAAGCTCCCTGTGAACCTTA
>Ga0208129_1000260_pt1 | contig 22680 bp, 23 predicted proteins | sample ETNtaG_13_FD_185759 | JGI IMG/M metagenome (GOLD analysis project Ga0208129, IMG submission 185759) | Marine microbial and viral communities from oxygen minimum zone, Eastern Pacific Ocean - ETNP201306PF47B (SPAdes) (version 2) | ecosystem: Environmental > Aquatic > Marine > Oceanic ...
TTCCGGCGGCGCTCGTTTTGGCCATGACCTGGTGATGCTGCTGGTGGGTGTTGCCGTGGGATCGATCAGTACCTTGCTTTACCAGGGCGCTACCAGTGGAGATCCAGATCGTCTGGGCGCGGGTATCAGCCAGTTACTGCGCGAATCGCGCGACAGTGTCCGGGACAGCGCACCGGCATCGTCAACGGCTGTCAAGAGTCCAGCACCGGCACGCACCAGTTTTGATTTTTACACTGTGCTGCCGGAGATTGAGCGCGTGATTCCCGAGACCGGCGCCTTCGAAACCGCGCCCGCAACCTCAAAGAGCCAGTCGACACCTGCTGAGTCAAAAAGCAAAGCTTCGCCGGAGGGTTTTTATATGCTGCAGGCCGGTGCGTACAACGATCCGGGACAGGCCGAGCGCATGAAGGCTCGCCTGGCCTTGGCAGGTTTTGAGCCCAGTGTTCAGCATATCTCGGTACAGGGGCGAGGCGATTTCTACCGTGTGCGGGTAGGCCCTTACCCGTCCATGGACCTTATGGAAACCGCTAATCGTCGATTAGCGAAAATGAAGATCAAGGCGCTGCGCCTGAAGGTATCACGCAAACCCTGATGCTTTTGATCTATTGTCGTGCCTGTAGCCAGGCGGCAACCTTCGGTGGAATCTGTTGCTGGGCATGGCGGCTGACGTAGATGCCAATGTGCCCGCCGTCAAAAGCAAGTTCAGTGTAGTCGGTGCAGCCAGCGTGTTGTGCCAATGCCCGTGAAGCAGTGGGGGGCACCAGATGATCTGCCAATGCGTAAACGTTCAGTATCGGGCAGCGTATGTCGTCCAATCGGACCGCCCGCCCGCCCAGCACCATCTGGCCTTTGACCAGGCTGTTACGTTGAAACAGCATCGTGAGAAAATCGGCAAAGGCCCGACCTGCCTGGTCGGGACTGTCAGCGATCCAGTGTTCCATGCGCGCAAAAGTTTGTAGTCGATCGTGGTCATCTGCCAGGTCCGCAAGGTCGAGAGCTTTCTTTCCGCCCAGGCGAAAGGGCTGCAGGGCGACGAACAGCGCATTGAGAAAGGCGCCGGGCACGTTGCCATAGCAACTGACCATCCGCTCAACGTCTACGCCTCGTACCCAGTGCGACAGTAGATTGTCCTCGGTGTGAAAATCCACCGGGGTCACCATAGTGATCAGGTTTCGCACCTTGTGGGTAAACAGTGCGCTGTAGCACAAGCTGAAGGTGCCGCCCTGGCATACGCCCAGCAGGTTAACAGTGGTCTCATGGCGCACGGTACAGGCGGCATCGACGCATTGATCCAGCATGTCACAGATGTAATCGGCAAGAGTCGTGCCCTGATCATCCCGGCCGGGATCGGTCCATTCCACCAGGAACACATCCAGTCCAGCATCCATCAGCCGGGCGATGATCGAGCGTTGTGGCTCAAGGTCGAGCACCCAGGGCCGATTGACCAGAGCATAGACAATCAGCACCGGGCAGGACTGGGCACGTTCGGGTCCGCTACCGTAACGCAGAAGTCGAAAGCCCGGCCCGGAAAAAACCGTCTCGTGTGGGCTGGTGCCAATCTCGGGAACACCCAGTTGCGCCAATTGCGCCAGGCTGCGAGCCAGCCGCGCAGCCAGCATCTGGATAGATTTGTCGGATGTGTTGGTCATCGTTGACGGCTGCCCGGGGTGGCTTTTGCGTCTTGCGCTTTTTTCTTGAGCACCTTTTTTCGGACTCCTTGGGTTTCAGCGGGTACTGTTTTCTGCGCACGCGCTCGAGCAGTCTGTTTTGTGACTTTCTTTTTGGCTGGTTTCTTTTTTGATGGCTTTGGTCGTGCGCGAGTTTTCTTTGTTGCTGCGGGAGAGCTCGCGCTATCACGACCGTGCGACTCGCGCAATGCCTCAAGATCGGCCCGCAGATTGGCCTCGCGCGAGTGGGCCTCGGCGAGTGCTTGTCTTAGTTGTTGTGGGTCATCGGGTGGGGGTTCGTTGCCGATCCCACAGGCGAGGTGCAGCGCCACCTGCGCATTGATCAGTTCGCTGACAAGCCCAGCATAGTGGTCACTTCGGGCCTGTTCGGCAAAAGCCTGTTCACCGTAGTAGATCCATCGATCGTAACTTACCTGCAGGTCATCCGGGATTTCATTGATTGTCTGTGCGTCACATAGCCGATTCCAAGCTTCAATACCGATCTTAAGCCAGGCCTGCTGTAGCGCGGCCAACGCTTCCTGGTAGCGTGTCGCTGCTACTCCCCCACGATCTGTGTCCACAGTATTGGGCGAAACACCGCCGGGCCATGGGTTGGCCATGAACGCAAGACCCGGGGCTTGCGCTGTTCTGGCCGTGGCGCGAGTTGGGCTACTAAAAGCCTGGAGCCAGTCGCCAAGATCAGGCAGCGGTCGTGCGCCGGATGCACGCTCAGCATGGCTAAGTGCAGCGGCAAACTGCGACTGCAGTTGCGCCAGAACTTGTGTCCAGTCAGTTGGGGGAGTAGGATTCATGAGGTGTTTGTAGACTCTACCCGATGATAACGGGCCAGGTCATGGCAGATTGCAACGGCCTGAATGGTGCACCGCACCAAGGAAAAATACTCGACTCAACAAAATAAAGGGCCAATAATATCATAATAAAATTTATCTAAGTCTTTGATAAATAGGGAAATAAGGTATTTTTTAAAATAATTGTTGCACTGCACAAAACATTCTGTTATTTTGCAGTGCAACATTGTATTAAACCCCCCCAAAATCCAAGAGGACAAAATCATGAATGCCAAGATCACCGAGTCGTATGAAAATGCCAGCAAGGCAGCTGGTGTGGTCGCCACCGACGCTGGCAAACTGGCCGTTAACAACCTGGAAAAACTGCTCGAGCTACAGATGGGCGCAGCCCGGGTCTATGCCGACGCGATTCTCAGCAACGCCCGTGAGGCGCTGGAGGTCAAAGACGCCGATACTGCCCGTGTTTACTTCGAGAAGCAGCCCGAAGTGGTTCGCACCCTGGTGCAGCGGATAACTAAGGACTCCAATGAGGCCCTTGAGCTTGGTCGGGCTTACGCTGACGAAGCGCAGGCGCTGTTTCGTAAGTCCGCTAATGATCTCGGTGCCGTTGTTAAAAAGGAGGCCTGAGTCCGGCGCCGCTGGCGCATAAAGTAGTACCTGCAGGGAGGATCGGTGTAAGCCGGTCTTCCCTTCGCAGCATTCACCGGCCCGGTGATCGATGTCATCATGATGTTTTGTGGCGCGCTCACAATGTACCCGGGCCCAGCGATATCGCCGCCGGGTGTTAAACTAAGGCGGATGAAATCGCTCAAATGTTCCCCAGGAGGGAGGAGAACACATGACAACTGAAAATGACGTCGTAATTGCCAGTGCTGCGCGAACGCCAACCGGTTCCTTTAACGGTGGACTGAGCTCTTTGCCCGCCAGCGAACTCGGTCGCGTGGCAATCAGTGCCGCCCTGACGCGGGCTGGGGTGGCCCCCGAAGAGGTGTCTGAGGTCATCCTGGGCCAGGTCCTTACCGCAGCGGCCGGCCAGAACCCGGCCCGCCAGGCTGCGATCGGAGCCGGTATCCCGGTTGAAAAGACCGCAATAGGACTGAACCAGTTGTGTGGTTCGGGGTTGCGTGCCGTTGCGGCGGGTTATCAGGCTATCCGTAGCGGTGACAGCGAGATCGTTGTGGCGGGTGGTCAGGAGAGCATGAGCCAGGCGCGGCATTGCGCTCATCTGCGAAACGGCCAGAAGCTCGGTCCGCTACAGATGATCGACAGCATGATCGTGGATGGCCTGTGGGATGCCTTTAACGGTTACCACATGGGCAACACAGCCGAGAATGTGGCCAATCAGTTTAATATCTCACGCGAGACCCAAGATGCTTTTGCTGCCGCATCGCAACAAAAAGCAGAGGCGGCACAAAAAGCCGGCCGTTTTATCGATGAAATCACCCCGGTCACCATAAAGGGCCGCAAGGGCGATACCGTCGTGGATACTGACGAGCATCCGCGTCACGGCACCACGGTGGAGGCATTGTCCGGGCTGAGGCCCGCTTTTAATAAGGACGGCAGCGTAACCGCAGGCAACGCTTCGGGCATCAACGATGGTGCTGCTGTAACAGTTCTCATGAGCGCAAGTGCAGCGGCCAGTCGCGGCCTGACACCGTTGGCCCGGATTGTCTCCTGGGCCACGGTTGGCGTGGATCCGTCAATTATGGGCACCGGGCCGATTCCGGCCAGTCGCCAGGCCCTGGAAAAGGCGGGTTGGCAGGTGGGCGATCTTGATCTGGTCGAAGCCAACGAGGCCTTCGCGGCCCAGGCCTGTTCGGTCAATCAGGAAATGGCGTGGGATACCGACATCGTCAACGTCAACGGTGGGGCCATTGCACTGGGGCATCCTATTGGGGCCTCCGGCTCGCGGGTCTTAACAACGCTGCTTTACGAGATGACCCGGCGCGATGTACATCGTGGGCTCGCTACCCTGTGTATCGGCGGTGGCATGGGTATTGCCATGTGTGTAGAGCGCGCCTGATAAATTTTTCAGAATACTTTCAACTATATTTTCAGCAGGTTCAGGAGTAATTAGATGTCACATACAGCTATAGTTACAGGCGGAACCCGTGGTATTGGTGCCGCGATTTCGATTTCTTTGAGTGAAGCAGGCCACCATGTTGCTGCTACTTATGCCGGCAACGACGAGGCGGCGCAGGCCTTTAAGGCCGAAACCGGAATCAGCGTATACAAATTTGATGTCGCTGATTTTGACCAGTGCGCAAAGAGCGTGGCGCAGATCGAGACAGATCTGGGCCAGGTGGGTATTCTCGTTAACAACGCCGGCATTACTCGAGACGGAACTTTGCACCGCATGGATTTCGAGCAGTGGAACGCCGTGCTGCAGACCGACTTGTCTTCATGCTACAACATGTGTCGCAACGTGATCGAGGGGATGCGTGAGCGTGGATTCGGCCGCATCGTCAACATCGGTTCCGTTAATGGTCAGGCGGGACAGTATGGTCAGGTCAACTACGCCGCAGCCAAGTCCGGTATCCATGGCTTTACCAAGGCGCTGGCCCTGGAAGGGGCTGCTAAAGGCATCACGGTTAATGCCATTGCCCCCGGCTACGTAGATACGGATATGGTGCGCGCGGTACCGGAAAAAGTGCTGGAAAAAATCATTGCCACCATCCCCGTGGGGCGGCTGGGTTACGCCAGTGACATAGCCCGCACGGTGATGTTTCTGGTGGCTGATGATGCGACCTTTGTAACGGGCTCAACGCTGTCGATCAACGGTGGCCAGCATATGTACTGATATGCCATTGCTGAGCCCCCGCTGGTGGTATTATTGCACTGCACAATAACGCGGGAAGTTGGCGATGAACACACGTACGATCAAGAAGTACCCCAACCGGCGACTCTACGACACTGAGCTCAGCCACTACATTACCGTGTCCGAGCTGCGGCAACTGATTGTCGAAGGCGAAGAATTCATAGTGATCGATGTTGCCAGTGGCGATAACATCACCCGCGGCGTGTTGCTGCAGATCATCAACGAGCAGGAGAGCTCCGGCCAGCCGCTGTTCACCACTGAGATTCTCACCAACCTCATCCGCTTTTACGGCGGCACGACTCAGAAGATGTTTACCGACTATCTTGAGCGTAGTCTGGGACTGTTTGTGGAACAGCAGAAGGCTTATCAGGATCGTCTGGCAGATTTTCTGGGCCAGACGTCCGTGGGCACAATGTCCGAGATGGCTCGTCGCAACCTTGAAGTGTGGCAGGATGTACAAGACAATTTCCTGCGCTCGGCAGGCCTGGTCAAAAGCGCTGATCATCCCCGCACCAAGCATTCCAGCGAGGCCCCCAAGAAGTCCACTCAGGACTGAACATGTCCGTACCGCTGCCAACCGTCCGTACCGGCGGCCAGATTCTTATCCAGGTGCTATGTCAGCAACAGGTGAGGCACGTTTTCTGCGTGCCAGGCGAAAGTTATCTCAGCGCGCTGGATGCGTTGCACGATGCGGCTGATATCACCACTGTCGTTTGTCGTCACGAGGGCGGTGCCGCGATGATGGCCGAAGCCTGCGGCAAACTCACCGGGCGTCCCAGTGTGTGTTTTGTGACTCGTGGCCCCGGCGCAACCAACGCAGCATCGGGCATTCATGTGGCGGCCCAGGATTCCACGCCACTGGTATTACTCATTGGCCAGGTGAGCCGTGATGCACTTGGACGCGAGGCCTTTCAGGAGATCGACTACGGGCTTTTCTACAACGCTCTGGCCAAGCACGTCGAGCAAGTGCACGATGTTACTCGTTTGCCCGAAGTCATGAGTCGGGCTTTTCATACCGCCTGCAATGGCCGTCCCGGCCCCGTCGTTGTGGTGTTGCCTGAAGATGTTCTGAGCGACAGTGCGCAGGTAGTCGACCTGCCAGAGTACCACCGTCTCCATAGCGAACCTGCGCCTGCGGACATGGCACGGTTTGCAACATTGCTGGCAAATGCCCGCCAGCCGGTGTTACTGGCCGGTGGGCGCAACTGGAGCCGGGCGTCGCGCGCGGCATTGCATGAATTTGCCCAGCGCTGGCAGTTGCCGGTGACTACGCCATTTCGTTACCAGGATGTATTCGACAACACCGATGCACAGTACGTCGGTGACGTCGGCATTGGTATGAACCCGCAGCTGGAAAACGCGCTCACCGAGGCTGATCTTGTGATCGCCCTGGGCGTACGCCTGGGCGAGGTCACTACGGGTAATTACACTCGCCTGTGTGTGCCGTTGCCTTATCAGCAGTTGGTGCATGTTCATCCGGGCATCGAGGAATTGGGTCGGGTTTATTACCCGACGCTGGCTTTTCCCGTGTCGGCGCCGGTGTTTGCGCTGGCATTGTCGGCGCTGCAGCCCGCGGCTCAATTGCCCTGGGCAGCACATGGCCGGGAACTGCGCGATAGTTACCTGCGCTGGACGACGCCGGCCGATACCCCCGGCGCTGTCAATCTGGCGAAGGTGGTGGCGCATCTTAGCGAGACACTGGCCGATGACGCCATCGTCTGCACCGGTGCCGGCAACAATACCGGCTGGTTGCACCGCTATTTTCGACACCGCGGCACTGGACGGCAGTTGGCATCGACTTCGGGATCGATGGGCTACGGTATTCCGGCCGCGATTGCTGCCGCACTGGTATTTCCCGAACGCCAGGTGATCTGTGTGGTTGGTGATGGCGATTTTCAGATGACCGGACAGGAGTTAGCCACCATGGCACAGTATGAATTGTCGATTGTGGTTATTGTGATCAACAATGCGATGCTGGGCACGATCCGTATGCACCAGGAGATGCGTTATCCCGGCCGCATCCGTCATTCCGATCTCAGTAATCCGGATTTCTGTACGTTGGCGGATGCTCATGGCCTTGGCAGCGAGCGGGTCAGCACAACTGACGGATTTGCCCCGGCGCTGCAGCGTGCTCTGGCCGCCTCGAGCAGCACCTTGATTGAACTGATCACCGATGCCGAGGCAATCTCCCATACCACGACCCTGACCGAACTGCGCGCCCGATCCAGTCGATAAGTGCGACCGCTTATCCCAGCAGGAGATTAATCATGCTATTGCAACTGGCCGCTTGGCCCGAGGTAGAGGGCTACTTGCGCTCGTCAACGGCGATCATCGTTCCGATCGGCTCGACCGAGCAGCACGGCCCCAATGGGTTGATTGGTACCGATGCGATTTGCCCCGAAGCCGTCGCCCACGAGATGGCACGGCGCATCACAGTGCTCATTGGCCCCACACTGGCGGTGGGCATGGCCCAGCATCATCTGGCCTTTCCCGGCTCGATTGCGCTGCGTCCCTCCACACTGTTGGCGCTGGTGCGAGATGTCACAGAGTCACTGCTTTGCCATGGTTTCACCCATGTGTATTTTCTCAATGGCCATGGCGGCAATGTCGCCACCGTGACGGCGGCCTTTTCAGAGATCTGGTCCAGCGCAAGCTTTGCGGGCAGCGATACACCCGCGCCGCGCCTGAGACTTCGCAACTGGTATACCGGCCGACGCGTCGGCGCGTTGTCGCGCGAACTGTTCGGCGACGCCGAAGGCAGCCATGCCACGCCCTCTGAAGTGTCCCTCAGTTGGTATGCGCATCCCGAAGCCGTCAAGGATGTAACGCTAAGCCCCGAACGTGCTGCCACTGGCCAGATTCGGGATGCCGCCGATTACCGTCGCTGTTTTCCCGATGGGCGTATCGGTTCCAATCCTGGTCTTGCCAGCGTTGCTCACGGTGAGCGTATTCTCGAAGCGGCGGTAGCCGATATCCTCGAGGATTTTGAAGCCTTCACGGCCCCCGATAACTGATTACCCGCCCCAACCGATTTATGAACAACGCCTTTATCGAGACTCTGTCGAGCGCGATCGATGAGTTTGCGAAGGAGCGCGACTGGCAGCAGTTTCATTCCCCCAAGAACCTTTCCATGGCGCTGATTGTCGAGGCGGCAGAACTGGTGGAACACTTCCAGTGGCTGAGTGAGCGCCAGAGCGAGGAATTGGACCATGACCGGCGTGCGGCCGTAGCCGAGGAGTTGGCCGATATATTGATCTACACCTTGCGCCTGGCTTCGCAGATGGAGATTGATCTGGGCAGCGCTGCATGGGCCAAACTGGAAAAGAACCGGCGCAAATACCCGGTGGAAAAAGCCCGCGGGACAGCGCGCAAGTACACCGAGTTGTAAGCGCCCCCGCTCACGCGCAGAAGGTTTCGGCGTATCTTTCACGCAGAATATTTTTTTGCACCTTGCCCATCGCGTTGCGCGGCAGTTCATCAACCGAATAGATCTGTCGAGGTACTTTGAAGCCTGCCAGGCTGGCTTTAAGGGTTTCGATCACACTATCTGCATCAAGAGCGCTGCCTGGCGTGACGCAGATAACCGCCACCAGGCCTTCACCGAGGTCTGCGTGTGGGACGCCGATCACCGCGGCCTCGTTGACCCCGTCCAGTGCGTCGATCGCTTCCTCGATCTCTTTGGGGTAGACATTCAATCCGCCACTGATCACCAGATCTTTTTCCCGACCAACGATCGAGACCCGGCCATCTTCTGTCAGGGTCGCAAGATCACCCGAGATAAAAAAACCATCGTTGGTGAATTCGCTGGCGGTTTTTTCGGGCATCTGCCAGTAGCCCTGGAATACGTTAGGGCCGCGCATCTCAAGCACGCCGGTCTGTCCGGCCGGCAGCGGACGGTGCGTGTTGTCGCATACCCGCAGCGTGATCCCCGGCAGGGCAAAGCCTACCGTGCCGGGCAGCCGTTCACCCGCCAGCGGGTTCGAGGCGATCATACCGGCCTCGCTCATGCCGTAGCGTTCGAGAATGTGGTGGCCGGTGTGTTGATAAAACGCCTGCCAGGTTTGCGCCAGCAGTGGCGCTGAGCCACTGATAAAAAGCCGCATATGTTCACAACTGGCACGATCGAAACCCTCTGTCTGCAGCAGACGTGTATAGAAAGTAGGTACGCCCATCATGACCGTGGCGGATCGCAGCTGTGTCAGCACCTGCCCGGGGTCAAAGCGCGGCAGAAACAGCATCGGAATCCCGCGCAGCATGGCACAGTGCACGGCCACAAAGAGCCCGTGCAGGTGGTAGATCGGCAGGGCGTGCAGCAAAACATCGCTGCCAACAAAACCCCACAAGGTCCGAAGGGCGAGGGCGTTGCTGGCCAGGTTGTCGTGGCTGAGCATGGCGCCCTTGGAGCGCCCGGTGGTACCCGAGGTGTAGATGATCGAGGCGATCTCATCGCCACTGACGGTTGTCACCGCGTCGAGAGGCGTTGCCTGATCCACTCGCTCGCGCAGGCTGCCCTGTCCGGACCCGTCCAGGGTGAGCAGTGTCGTGGCCGTCGCCTGGGCAGCTTCACTCAAGGCGGCTTCACGGTCAGGCCGGGCGATGAACAGCCCTGGCCGCGCATCACCGAGAAAATAGGCCACCTCGGTTGGGGTGTAGGCTGTGTTGAGTGGCACGTAGATGGCGCCCAGCCGCAGCGTCGCCAGGTACAACAACAAGGCCTCTGGCGATTTATCGATCTGCGCCAGTACCCGATCACCATGACCTATGCCCAGCGAGTGCAGTGCCCCGGCGTAGCACGCCGTGGTTGGTTCAATGTCGCTGTAGCGCAGACAGCGCCCATCAGGCAGCACCAGCCACGGCGTATCGGGGTCAGCCGGGAAGTGCTGGCGAAGCAGCAGGTAAAGGTTCTGGTTCAACGATAGAGAAGGATCAACTGAAGCCAGGCGCGATTGTACCTGTGCTCGACAGTCGTGGCGCCTGTTCCGGATGCGGGGCGGCGAGTACACTTACTGGATGGTTGTGCATCATGGCGTTCAAAACGTGATTCTCCAAGGCCCAGTGGTCGATAATTTTCCCTGCGTCTTTGTATGTTGGGCGTGTAGCGCGCTGCCGATACGCCCGTTGGGCTACACTCGTTGATGAAAAAGAACCTTGCCGCACTGGTCATCCATGGCATCGGCCGTCAGCGCCCGGATTTTGCCGACCAACTGATCGATGGGGTCAGCACGCAACTCGAGAAGATCGGCACAGACCCCGAGCAGGTGGCCTGGCAGCCGGTATTCTGGGACGATATCCTGCGCCCAGCCCAGAATGCCTATCTGCAGGCGGCCTACGATTCTACGGATCTGCGGGCACGACGTTTGCGCACCCTGCTGCTGAGTGCTTTGGGTGATGCGGTCGGTTATCGCCAGTTGCCCTCTGGTGGCCGGCGCGGTGGCGAGGAGACGCGAACCTACAATCGGGTGCATACGCGAGTGCGCCAGTCCATGGCAACGCTGTATAAAGATCAACTCTCCAATCGTGCTGTACCGCTGGTGGTATTGGCACATTCGTTCGGCGGGCATATTCTGTCCAATTACATCTGGGACAGCCAACGCCGCCCGGACCGTCGGTTATCGCCCTTTGAGCGTATGAACTGGTTGACCGGCTTTATCACCTTTGGCTGCAATATTCCGCTGTTCACTTTTGCCTGCTCGAAGGTGCAGCCGATCCGTTTTCCACCGCCGCGTCTGCCCGCGCGCCTCAAGGGCGATGCCCGGTGGCTGAATTACTTTGATCCTGACGATGTATTGGGCTGGCCGCTCAAGCCTATCAATGCGGCCTACGCCAGCGTCGTCCACCGTGACGAACTGATCAATGTGGGCGGCCCGATCAGCGGATGGACTCCGGCTTCTCATCTTGCCTACTGGGCTGACCGCCGCTTTGCCCGGCGGGTTGCTACTTTTCTCGATACCTTGCTGTAGTTCTTTCATTCCGGCAAATGTGACAGCCGTCACTTGTCTGGGTGTTTAATGGCCTTTTCCTCCCGCTACACCGCGCATTGGTTGTGCATGTGTGACAACCATCACTGCCACAGATACTCCGAGCGCAGATGATGTAGCTGCAAAACATCAGCAACGGACACAAAAGAGGAACATCTCATGAATACCAGCTCCGCAATCATCGAATCCGAAACGGGCAACGATTCAGAGGCGATTATTGCCACGCTCAAAGACCTGCTTGCGATCGGTATACCGATAGAGCAATTACAGCGTAGCGATAAACTTGACCTGGAGTTCGAGCATATCCAGATGCACTCCAAAAATGGTGTTTGTTGAAAGTACCTGAAGCCGGTCAACCGTGAATCAGGCCACAGATAACAGGACAGTAAATCTGAGGCGCTGATAGCGTTGTTTCCTCCTCCGCGTGCCCCGCCTCTGGCGGGGATTTTTTTTGCGCTTCGTGCTGCCCGCTGGTGCACAATGGGGGTCTGTCGAAAATACGCGATACCCAGGAGAAACATGCCAATACAGCTGCTTCAGGACGCACAGGCAATGCAGCAGCGCACCGTGGCGCTGCGCCGGGAAATCCACCGTCACCCTGAGCTCGGGTTGGACTTGCCCCGTACCCGTGCAGCGGTGCTTGAGTCACTGCAGGGCCTGGATCTTGAGCTGGCGCTGTCGGATACCACCAGCGGGATCGTGGCGACCCTGCACGGTGCCGAGCCGGGTCCTGCGGTGTTGCTGCGGGGCGACATGGATGCATTGCCGATGCCCGAAGATACCGGCCTGCCCTTTGCTTCTGAGGAAGCCGGATGTATGCACGCCTGCGGCCACGACGCACACACGGCAATGCTTGCAAGTGCTGCGCATCTTCTGCATGCGCACCGTGACCGCATAGCCGGCAGCGTGCGCTTTATGTTCCAGCCAGGCGAGGAAGGCCCAGGCGGCGCCAAGCCCATGCTCGACGAAGGCTTGCTGGATGCGGATGGTCCACCACAGGCGGTTTACGCACTGCACGTGGAGCCCGAGATGCCCTCTGGCATGATTGCATGTCGCACCGGTGCGATTCTCGCTGCGGTCGACACGGTACTCGCTCGGTTGCAAGGCCGCGGCGGTCATGGCTCGATGCCGCACAATGCGATAGATCCAGTGCCTGTGGCCTGCGAAGTCGTCCAGGCCATACAGACCCTTATTACCCGGCGCTTCGATGTGTTTGATCCGGTGGTGGCAACGGTGGGTCGTATCCAGTCGGGCACCACCAGCAATGTTATCCCGCAATTTGCGGAGCTCGACATCACGCTGCGGTCGCTGTCCGTGGATGCCCGCGCCCGGTTGGCTGAGGGTATAGAGCGCCTGGTCCGGCAGATTCCTGCAGCCCATGGCCTTGAGGTCACGCTGGACATCAACAACGGCTACCCGCCCACGGTAAATCACGCCAGCGGTGAGCAGGCCGTGGCTCGTGCCGCACACAAGGTGCTAGGTGAAGATCGGTACCTGCAGGTGCCAACCCCGTGGATGGGAGCTGAGGATTTCTCTTACGTACTCGAGCGTTTCCCCGGGGCGTTTGCCTTTATCGGCACCGCGCCGGATGATGGCCCCGCTGCCCCTTGCCATTCCAGCACAATGCGGGTCAACGAGGGTGCGTTTCCGGCCGGCGTTGCAATGTACGCAGCACTGGCACTGCAGGTGGTCTGCCCGGATTTCCTTTGAAATTAAGGTTCTCGCGGTGTTTGGTTAGGCAGGGGGCATGTTCTTGCTTAAGGGCTGGTGCTGTTGTAGCAACCAGGTGTTGACGGCCGGGCATTAATAAATGTGTAATCAAGTCTGGCCGCGTCAGTAGATCTGGCCGGGGGCGAGTTTATCCAGAATTGGAGGAGTGATGTTAATTGGGTATAACGGCTAAATAATGTTGCCACCACGGATCGATGCATTGGTACTGGCAGCGGGCCGCTCGCTGCGTGCGGGAGGCCCCAACAAGTTATTGTTGCCTTGGCAGGGCAAGGCGGTTGCGGCTCACGCTGTTGATGCAGCGCTGGAATCTAAAGTCGGCACTGTGCACGTGGTCACCGGGCACGAACAGACCCCGTTGCGTGATGCACTCACCGGCCGCTCGCTTAACTGGATATACAACCCCGACTACTGCGACGGCATGGGTGCATCAATCAGTGCCGGGGTATCACAATTGCCCGCGGATCTCGATGGTATGGTGCTGTGTCTGGCCGATATGCCATGGGTAAGCGCAGGACACATCAATCGTTTGCTTGAGGGCTTTTCGGCAGATGCTGTCCGGGTTGCCTGTTTTGGCAGCCGCCGGGGTCACCCGGTGCTGTTTCCGCGCGAGTGGTTCGGTGCATTAATGCAGCTCACGGGTGACGATATCGCACGCTGTCTTTTCGACAACCTTGCCGATGCTGTAGTCGAAGTCCCAATGGCTGATGATGCCGTGCTGCGTGATGTTGACCACAAGGAAGACCTGCTGCGCGTTTCAGCCTGAGCGCAGTGCCTGTTTGTTAGCGCGAGCAATAACGAGTTCAGGGTTTACACCCGGTTCCACGAATCCCCGTTGCGCACCACCGCATAACCGGCCCAGGCCCTAAATTCATCCAGGCTGCTTTCCCCCGACCCACCGTCGTCGGTGCCGGCAATGATCTGGTAAGCCACGCGTGCGCTGTTATCGGTCGAGTAGTCGGCACTGACTTGGCGTACCTCCCAGTCGTGGCCGAATCCTCCGTTACTGAAGCAGTCCTCGGCCTGAATTTTGATGATTGGTTCTTTGTCAGAATGGCCTCTTGCCAGTTCGTAGATGCGCAGCAGATCATCTTCACTGATATCCATGAAAGTGTTGATTTTCGACAGCGCATAGGCAAGATCTGAGCGATCTACGCTGGGGGGTAGTCCTTTGCGGCGCTGCCAGTGCAGGCTTGCCGGGTAGCGCCGCCAGCGAAAAGGCAGGTTTAACAGCACGGCTACACCGATCAGGGTCAGCATATTCACCATCACGGGCGCCAGCACGAAGCTGTAGCCCAGATCGGTGATGATGCTTCCGCCCAGCACTGCGGTCAGCGCGGTCGCACCGGCGGGCGGGTGAACACAGCGCCCCACGCTCATGACCAGAACGCACAGGCTGACCGCGATCGCGGCTGACATCGGTCCGCTGCCAAGCCATTTTGCGCAGGTCACGCCGATGAGGCCGCACAGTAAGTGACCGACAAGCACCGGCCAGGGCTGTGACAGCCGGCCGTGTGGTACGGTGAAAATAATGACGGTCGAAGCCCCGGCTGAGGCAACGATGAGCACATGGCTGCCACCGGGCATTGACCCGCTCACAGCAAAGACAATCAACATCGCCACGAGGCTGCCCAGGATAGCCACGGTGCGTTCCAGTACTGTGACGGGGCGTGGGTTCGGCACCCAGCCAGCGCAGCAGCGCTGTTATGCGGCTCGGCTGGGGCGGTGCCACAGCGGGCTCAGAAGCCATGCCGAGTAGTTCCAGCAGACAAAAAAAGATCAGGCATGCGCCGAGTATCTACCGGGCGCAAGACTTGAAGCAAGCAATTACCCGGCGGCAAAGACAGATGTCTGTCCCGCCCACCGGGTAACTGGGTCAGGTCTTAGTAGCGGTTTCCGCCACCGCCGTAACCACCGCGGCCACCACCGCCACCACGGGGCCGTTCTTCGCGGGGTCGTGCTTTGTTGACAGTCAATGAGCGACCGCCGACATCACGGCCATTGAGTTCATCAATAGCTTTTTGGCCGGCATCCTCACCGGACATTTCAACAAAACCGAATCCTTTGGAGCGGCCAGTGTCTCTGTCCATGATGAGTTTTGCACTGCTGACATCACCAAACTCGGCAAACATTGCGTTAAGGTCTTCCTCGGTCACGCTATACGATAGATTTCCAACATAGATATTCATAAATCAAAAAAGTCTCTTGTAGGTCAGGAAAATGCCCGGGACGCTGGGATAAAACCCATTGCTAAGGGCGGATAAAATGAATGGATACGGGAGGCGAAGTGAAGAAACTGGATTGGGTTTTTTGAGAACTTTCAGCAGATCTACAGGTATTCACCTGTAGCCATTCGGTCAAAAGGCCAAGTATTTCGGCCACTTGAGTTGAACACTAACCTAGCAAAAACCATAAAGCAATCATTATTTTTTTCTCAGAACACCTGTTTTCCAAGGTCTTGCGCTCAATATTGACCTTGCCCTGATGAACAATCCGTCACCCTCATGGGCGAAGCGACAGGCGATAATGACAGGATCGTTTTTGCGTGCAATCAAAATTGATCCGTATTACTGACCAAACCGCTTATTGCCGCTGGTCAGTTATGCATCTTTGGCACTTTTGATGCTGGTGCTTCGGCTGCGTCGCGGCAACCCGGCGCGCAACTGATTCAGCGGAGTCGGTCACGCGCCCGCTGTGCCGAATCCGGATCAAGAAAACCTTTTAATGTGGCTTGGGTTTCGATCGCCATCGCGCCCTCAAGATCAGTATCGGCCGCCTCGCGCAATGCCTGCTTAAGATCACCTACCGGTTCGGGTGGCAAAGCTGCAATACGTTGCGCCAGTGCGCGGGCTTCATCATCGACCGCACTCGGATCAACCACCTGCCAGTCGAATCCCAGTTCGGCTGCATCGTTTGCTGAGTACTGTTCACCCAGCAGGATCAGTCGTCGGGCTTTTTGCAATCCGATCTGCTGTGTCAGCAGTCGGGTTACCGCGCCGGTGACAAAGATACCCAGCGAGATCTCAGGAAAGAAATACCGCGTATCGCGCGACATGACGACGAAGTCGCAGTTGATCACCCATTCCAGTCCGCCACCCACCGCCCAGCCGTGGATTGCACCGATGACCATCTTGCGGTTAAGGCACAGGGCGCGGGTCACATCCTGGATGCGCTCGATGTAGGCACGAGTCTCGGTCTCGGTGCCCACCTGGCTGTCAAATTCCTTGAGATCATCTCCCGCGCAAAAGGCCCGCCCGGCGCCGCGCAGGATAATGACATGCACGGCCGGGTCGGCGTTGGCCTGGTGCAGCACCGCCGCAAACGCTTGCAGCAGTTGCGGGTTGATGGCATTAAGCCGATCCGGCCGGTTCAGGGTCACGGTGGCGACGGCATCAGCAACTTCGTACAACACGGTATCGTTCATAGCGTGTTTATAGGGTTAGCGTCAAAATGGGGTATCGCAAAGCGTACTCGATTCATACCGGCACTGTTGTGATCGCGTGCATATGATTCGACAAGTTTAATTGAATTACTCAGCGCCAGGTTTTGGCTATGACTTATTAGATCGACCGTTTGAATAGAGGGGCAATCGAATCGATGACGTCCCATGTCTTCGCGTGGTGCCTTGCGCCCCGGGCACAGGGTACGACGCAAGAGAGATTCCGTGCCTTATGCGTACCCGTTATCCAAAAATACTTTTGCTATCTTCGGCCGTTTGAGCAGTTCTAAATAATTGTGCTGAATGTTCGGATAATCTGCTTTTTGTAGTGATCCGTTTTCAAGATCCGGATTCCAATCGAAAAGCATATTCAGATAAATGTCCGGAGTGCTGGGATCATTTCCCAAGAAGAAGGGTCCGTCCTGCTGTTTCAGCGATGTTTCGAGGAAATCCAGAATCCCCTGCAACCGGGCCGATGCAGACGTGTTAACACCGTCCGCATCTGTAGCCGTCGTGTATCGGTCGCTGTAGATCTTCAGCAGCATTGTCTCTTGCAGGGTGTTGGTCAGATAGACCATCCACTGAAGGTATTTCGCTCGGTCGGGAGAATCGATGGCGGGCGCTAAACCGCTTTCTGGATGCTTGTCCGCAAGGTAAAGACAGATCGCTGCCGACTCAATGATTACTTCGCCGTTGTCGATCAAAGTGGGGATGCGGCCATGAGGGTTAAGTTTGAGATATGCCGGGTCACGTTCTACATCCTGGGCAATATCAATCTCAACAAACTCATAGGGCTGGTCTGCCTGGGCCAACACACATTGCGGGGCAAGGCTTGCGGCCCCCAGTGTCCCAAATAATTTATACCGGCCTGCTTGATTTTCTTCATCGATCAGCAGGTTATCGTGCACCTGTGTCAGGACGGATATCCAATCGGCCAATACGTCGATCTGTCCTACCCGCCCCAGGCGACTCCAGACCGGGAACTGGATGTCTATCTCGATGCTCCCCTGCGTTGCGTCAGGGTCGACCAGCAGTGTCCCGACGTCCTGGTAATCTGGCTCGTGGCTTCCCTCACGGTACATTTTGAGGATCGCATCGATCTCCGCCGTTTGTGCTTCGGTAAGATCACTCAGGTCTCTCGTTCTGTCTTCGCTCATTTCTTATCCTGTTTTTATCCCACGCATCAGTTGTACTCCCGGATCACGCGACGGGTTTTGCCTTCACTGCGCTCAAGTGTGCCCGATGACAGCAGTGTGAGCGTGACACTTAAGCGCAGGGTATCACTAAGACGACGCCCCAGAGCCCCCACCAGATCATCGTGGGGTACAACCGACTCAGTCAGTTCCACCTCCAGCGGCAGTCGATCATAGGGCGGCGGGTGAGGCAGGCGAATACGGTATTCGCCATTGAGTTCGGCACAGCTGTTGATCGCCGCGGCGACTACCGATGGAAAGGCGTTGACTCCGCGCACCACAATCATCTCGTCGGTGCGCCCGATAACCTGAAAGCGCGGTGCCCCGCGGCCGCAGCTACAGCGCTCAGTGGCACCGAGGCGTATCAGGTCGCCGCTGCGAAAGCGCAACAGCGGCTGACATTCACGGTCGAGATGGGTCAGCACCAGCTCGCCCTCGCTGCCGGTCTCCCAGGGGACCACAGTCGTTTGCCCGGGCACCACCAGCTCCGGATGCGCGACATCCATGGCCATGAAATGCAGATCGTTCTGCAGCGTGCACTGGCCGGCAAAATTACACAGGAAATCACTGACACCGTAATTGGAGTTCATCGCCTGCATTCCCCAGGTGTCTGCCAACCGCTGGCGGAACACCGGATCATCCAGGCCTGGCTCACCGCCCATAAAGGCTTTGCGCAAGCCCAGATCTGAAGGAGCCATCGCCGGGGATTGTTCTGCCAGTACCTGCGCCAGGCGGGTTGGGTAGGATGGCGTGCACGAGATGGCATTGATGCCCAACTCGCGGATCGTTTGGATCAAAAGCGCCGTGTGGCCAGTGCCAAAAGGCACCACCAGCGCGCCGGTCGCTTCCAGCCCCAGGTGGTCGGTCAGCCCGCCCATCCACAGCTGGTAATTGAGGCAGTGGACGACGATGTCGCCAGGTCCCAGGCCGGCCGCCGACTGCGCCCGCCCGGCCACCTTGGCCTGCAGTTTTGCATCATGGGGCGATAGCGCAAGATTCATCGCCTGGCCCGAGGTGCCCGAGGTGCGGTGCAGCCGGGTCACGCGATTTCTGGGGTGGGCGAGGTAGCTGCCAAAGGGCGGGTAAGCCGCCTGGTCGGCACGCAACTGCTCCTTGTCGGTAAAGGGCATCTGGGCAATGTCTGCTAAAGAGGTCGGCAGGGTCAGCGGCGCCTGCGGGTGATGGCGCTGGTAAAACGCCGAGCCGGCAAAGCGCTCGCGCTGCACCTGCCAGCGTGCCGCACGCTCACTGGTAAGTGCAGCCGGCAGAGCAAACTCGGCGTTGTCAGTACAGGGCATCGTGGCGCAAGACTCCTTCAGTATTTGTTGTGCCAGTAGCCATCGGGATCGTCAGCGAAGCGCCCCAGGTAAGGCCCGTGGCAGCGATAGCCCATCAGGTTCTGTACGGTGCGCGAATAACCTTGCGCTTTCTCGTGCGGCACCGTCAGGTAGTGGTTTACTTCCTGGCGCAACCAGCCCAGCGCGTAGGTCGTGACCAGCCCCATGCGCGGCACCTCTGAGCGGTTGGCACCGCCGCCGTGCCAGGCAGCGCCCAGGTAAAAAAGGGCACTGCCGCGATTCATCGTTGCCTGCACGCTTGGGGCATTTTCATAGCCGCCCGCACGCTCGAGCCGGTGGCTGCCCGGCACCACGTGGGTGGCACCGTTTTCGACCGTGAAGTCGCTCAGTGCCCACATCACACTGACCTGCCAGTCAATACCGGGAATGCGTATCGGGTAGATAACATCATCCTGGTGCAGGATCTGTGCTTTTTCACCAGGGTGAATCTCAATACCGGTACTGCTGCCGATACGGTAGTTGCTGCAGTTGGGCAGCAGTACCGGGTCGAGCAGTGCGAGCGCATGCGTTTGTTCGATCAGATCGGCCGCCGCGGATGAATACGCCAGAGTGCTGGCCAGTCGGCGCGTCGCGTAGCCATTAAAATCATCTTCAAAGTGCTGGCCTTGGGTATCAAAGTATGGCTGCAGTTCGCTTGCCACCTGATCAACCAGCGTAGTGCTGGCCAGATCACGAACCACGATCGCACCATCATTTTTCAGTGCCAGGATCTGTTCATCCAAGGGGTCCGATGCTCTGAAATAACTGACCGATAAATCCGTACTGTCCGATGTTTTATTCATATCTGATTGCGGTTGCGTGCTTTATCATGACCCATCAACCGTAGCGGCTGTTTTTGCATCGCCGGCCAAGGCGCTATCATCTGCGTCGGCATCCACCACACGCCAGCGCTTAACGCCGACAGACCCTTGCGGTTACAAACAACTCTACCTTGGGTGGTTCGATGATTGCTACCACGATACATATGGCTGGGCATTTTCTGGTGCCAGGGCTCGTGGCGGTGATTTTTTTTCGCCCGAGCTGGCGCTATGCCTGGCTGATCATGCTCGCCACCATGGCGGTGGATCTCGATCACCTGCTGGCTGATCCGATATTTGACCCGCAGCGCTGCGGCATTGGTTTTCATCCACTGCACAGTTACCCGGCCATCATGGCCTACTTTGTGGGCCTGGCATTTAAACCCGTGCGCATCGTGGCCGCGGGGCTGCTCATCCACATGGCCATAGACAGCACCGATTGTCTGCGGATGATGCTTTAGCGGGTTTACTGCGCGCTAAATGGCCAGCCGGTTACTGGCGGCTGGCACGCGGGTAAGTCATCGATGCCGCAGGCCTGGCGCCACCCAAGCAATCAATTTTCTTTGATATATATAAGCGCAGACATAAGAATATAATTATATAAAGACTAAGAAAATCTGACTGTCAACGCTGCAAATGCAATGCTATCGTTTACCCGCTGGATAACTTATCTCCTTTGGTATCCAGAGCCCGCCCTGCGCAGATCCTCCTCCCCCAATCTTGAGTCTGCGCGGGGCTTTTTCTTTTCTTTTCTTTTATCTTGCGATACTGGTGTCACGGGATCGTGCAGCATCAGCGGTACTTAAGGCCAGCCTTTGCGAGCCTTAAAACCCGCGAGCCATGGGCGATTTCCAGCCGTTCGGGCCTCGGCGCGGCCCACCCGCACCGTGAATGGATTGCAATGGCCGGGCCAGCCGCCAGCGCCGCCGGGCTTCTTTTTCCCAGACAGCAAAATCGCCCCTGCCGAGCAAGTGCTCCAGATCATCGGGGTGAACGCCCTGGGCCAGATGCTTTTCGGCCTGGCGGATAATCTCGCTCAGCGGTTTTTGCGACATAGCGCTAAAGTTTGTGCACTCAAAAGAGATGCGATTTTGCACCGAGCCCAGGCTCACCAGGTGAATCTGTCGTGTGCGCACAATATGCCCACCTGCGCAGCATTGGCCTGGCCGTGTCTGGGCGTGGATAATGGGCCAGCCCCGTGTGACCTGGAGACTTCCCTGCTATGAATACCAATTTGCTGCTGGCTGCTTTGGCGGTACTGGTTGCGCTCAACCTGGTACTGCTGCTGCGCCTGATCAGGCGAAAGTCTTCAGGCGATGCGGAACAGGCGGTACGCGAAGAGTTGCGCGATGGCCGCGAGGAGGCGGCAAAGCGCAGCCGCGAGCTGCGCGAGGAAGTCTCGGGGAGCCTTAGCAAAACCGCGCAGACGCTTTCTGGCACCGTGGGCCAGCTGGGTAATGTGCAAAAACAGCAGCTCGAAGGCGTGACCACCCAGGTACAGGCTCTGGTCGAGACTAACCAGCAACGCCTTGAGGGCCTGCGCGCGACGATCAGCGAGCAGCTGAACGAGATGCGCGAGGCCAACGAGAAAAAACTCGAGGAGATGCGCCGCACGGTCGATGAGAAACTGCAGGGCACCCTGGAGAAACGCCTGGGCGAATCCTTCAAGGTGGTCAGAGAACAGCTCGATGCGGTGCACAAGGGTCTGGGCGAGATGCAGAATCTTGCCGCCGGGGTTGGCGATCTTAAGAATGTGCTCACCAACGTTAAGGTGCGTGGCACCTGGGCCGAATACCAGCTCGAAGCCATTCTCGAACAAGTGCTTACCCCCGATCAGTTTGACCGCAACGTGGCGACCCGCAAGGATTCATCCGAGCGTGTCGAGTTTGCGATCCGCCTGCCCGGACGCAGTGATGATCCACAGGATTGTGTCTGGTTACCTATCGACTCCAAGTTTCCCCAGGAGGATTACCTGCGCTTGAGCGAGGCCGCGCAGAGCGCCGATGCCGAGGCGGTGGCGCAGTCCACCCGTGAGCTGTTGCGTTCGATCACACAGTCGGCCAGGACCATTGCCGAGAAATACCTCAACCCGCCGCAGACCACGGATTTCGCGGTACTGTACCTGCCTACCGAGGGGCTGTATGCCGAGGTGCTGCGCCAGCCCGGCCTGGTGAGCCAGCTGCAGCAGGATTACCGCGTGGTGGTCAGTGGTCCGACCACCATTGCCGCGTTGCTTAACAGTCTGCGCCTGGGCTTTCGCTCGCTCGCCATCGAGCAGCAGGCAAGCGAGGTATGGCAGGTGCTCGGCGCGGTCAAAACCGAGTTCGGCCGCTTTGGCGATGTGCTGGCCAAGGTCAAAAAGCAGCTGGCCACGGCAAGTAACACCATCGAGAGTACCGAGCGCCGTACCCGGGCGATGGCCCGCACCTTGCGTGAGGTTGAGCAACTGCCCGGGGCCGAAAGCGACGAGTTGCTCGAGCTGCTGCCTGAAGATGAGCTCGAGCAGGACTGAGTGCCAGTTCGCCGTGCACTTTAAGGGAAAATCGGCTCTGATCTGTGGTGCCGGCGGTGGCATCGGGCTGGCCACGGCCAACCAGTTGCTGGCCAGCGGCATCGACGTTGCCCTGGCCGATATCAAGGATCAGCCTGCGGATATCGCCAATGGCCCCGGCCAGGCGACTTATTACCAAGGGGACCTTAGCGACGAGGCTTTTGTCAGCCAGCTGGCGGCTGACGTGGCAGCGGCGCAAGGCGGCATTGATTATCTGGTTAATACCACCGGGGTGCTGTGGTTCGATCGCGACCGTTCAGTGCTTGAAATGGATATGGACACCTGGGATCGGGTGTTTCAGATCAACCTTAAGTCTTTTGCTTTGAGCGTGCGCCATGTAGC
>Ga0208129_1000261_pt1 | contig 22643 bp, 35 predicted proteins | sample ETNtaG_13_FD_185759 | JGI IMG/M metagenome (GOLD analysis project Ga0208129, IMG submission 185759) | Marine microbial and viral communities from oxygen minimum zone, Eastern Pacific Ocean - ETNP201306PF47B (SPAdes) (version 2) | ecosystem: Environmental > Aquatic > Marine > Oceanic ...
AACTGTTGAGGAATTAGAATTCCAAGAATCAATAGTCAAATTAGACAAGCGTAAAGCAGAGATTAAAGCTGCTGAAAAGGCTCGTAAAAAAGAAGAGCGATCGATCGCTGTAGACCTAAGAAAGGTCATCCGGTATGTTAAGTCCGGTAATCTAGACTGTAACCGACCAGAAAACATGTATTATTCTGATAAAGATATTGCTAAGTTTCTAGAAGATAGTTCAATAATGGACGCATATAACGCAAACAAATTTGCAGATGGAGATTATTATGTCAAATAATATACACAATACTGAAGAAGAGCTCTTAATCGAAATAGATAGATTAGATAATAAGTCCTTTGATATGGAATGTGTTATAAGAGATGTTAATTCTGAAACTAAGGCAATCAAATATGATGATATTCCTATGAATATCTATATAAAGATACAATCATTAGCTAAAGATCATGGTATTGATGAGAACGAACTTGCATGGAAAATGGATGAAGTTCTTGATGCCATTAACAATCTTGAATCCGCTATTTATGATTTAGTTGTACCTTTCGAAGATAAGAAAAGAGATATTGATAACAAGAAAGACGACCTCGAATATGAGTTGGAGGATGTAGCATAATGGCATTATTTAAACCAAAGAAAGAATATAAAATGAAGGGTGGTATACAAAAGATATATCAATTTGAAAATGGGATGGGAGCATCAGTGGTTCGCCACAATGGTTCATATGGTGGTGATAGAGGTTTGTGGGAACTCGCAGTACTCGATCAAGCAGGAGATCTAGATTATAGTACTCCAATAACAAACGATGTTTTAGGACATCAAGACGATGAAGATATTCAAAACGTTTTAATGGAGATAAGTAAACTTTGATGAATAAGAAACCACAACTGAAGAAACAACATTCTAATCCAGATTACAAATTTAACGAGGGGGCTCTTATTGAAGAGCTCCAAAAACTGAGGACACAACATTTTAATCCAGATTACAAATTTAACGAGGGGGCTCTTATTGAAGAGTTCCAAACGTATATTGATTCTACATACTGTGCTCACTACGGACAAGGGGGATTACAATCTTCTGAAGTCATAGTAGACAGGGGCCATGGGATGGGATTCTTTCTAGGTAACGTAGACAAATATGTGGCCAGATATGGAAAGAAAGGTAGCACCCCTGCGGAATACCGAAAGGATCTCCAAAAGGTGCTACATTACGGATTACTTGCGTTGTATGAACATGATCGCAAGTACAAAAATAACAACTTATAGTATCAATAAAAAATTGAAAAAAACACTTTACTTTTACCCGAGAATGTGATATAATATTATATATAATTTACAGGAGAAATTATGATTATTTCAGACGATACCCTCAAGGTATTGCAAAATTTCGCTAGTGTTAATCCTAACCTAGTACTAAAACCAGGCCAAAAGGTGAAAACAATTTCAGAGGCTAAAAACATCCTGGCCATTGCTGAAATCACCGAGGACTTTCCAACGGAATTCGGAGTCTATGACTTAAACGAATTTCTATCCGTTCATGGTCTAATTGAGAATGCTGCACTGTCCTTTGATGATAAATCACTTACTATGGCTAGCGGTGATCAAAAAATCAAATACTATTTTGCCGAGACTGACATTTTAACACAACCAACCAAAGACATTACAATGCCTAACGCAGAAGTTGGTATTAATCTCACAGAACAAGTACTTGATCAAATCCAGAAGGCAGCGTCTGTATTAGGTCATATGGAATTATCACTTAGTGGTACCAATGGACTTATAACAGCAAGTGTCTTAGATATTAAAGACGCTACTGCTAATACCTTTGATATTGTGGTTGATAAAGACAATTCATGTAAAGAACAATTCAATTTTGTGGTTAATATCCCAAACTTGAAACTACTATCCGGTGACTATTTTGTGTCAATCAGTTCTAAATTGATATCAAATTGGCAAAATACCAACTATCCGGTAGAATATTTTATAGCTTTAGAAAGAACTAGTAGTTATGGTGTATAAGTATAAGTATACAGAAAGAATCTCCCATTATAATGATGGGGATAATATGGAGTTTGCCGAATGGTCGGGATCTCTTAATTTAGTCTACTTTGCAAAGGAGAAGAAAGATGGCTGATGAAGTAAATGCAGTTGAAACTGCACAGAACGAGGCACCGCAACTGTCTCTACAAGATATCGCAACTATGGTACAAATTATTGATGTTTGTAGCAAGCGCGGTGGATTTGAAGGCCCAGAGCTAGAAGCTGTGGGTGGTTTGCGAAATCGAGTGGTAGCATTCTTGAATGCTGTTGCTCCAAAAGATGGTGATGCCCCTGAGGGTGACTTGCCAGCCGAAGAGGACCCAGCTGATTCAGCTGATTCAGCTGAGTCCTAATCAAACGGGGGCCCTCGGAGGGCCCCCATTTTATTAAGGAATTATATTATGGATCGCAATGAATCCTCACGCCTAATCGAGGCACTCAAAAACGGTACTGTTACAGTAACATTTAAGAAAATCATTACAGATGAAGTGCGGGTAATGCCGTGCACACTCAACCCAGTAGTCCTAGAAGCATACGATATTAAGTCAGAAATTAAGGATGTAAATCCAGAGACTGATCATCTTGCTGTGTGGGCATTAGACAAGGAGGCTTGGAGGTCGTTTCGACTTTCTACAGTTGTTGGCTGGGAGGTATTATAATGGATGATTTCCTGTGGGTGGAAAAGTACCGCCCGCAGAAAATTAGCGATACAATTTTACCGAAATCTATTAAGAAAACTTTTGGAGATATTGTTAAAGGGGGTGACTTACACAATATGCTTCTAACCGGTACGGCCGGAACAGGTAAAACTACTATCGCTAAAGCTCTGTGTAATGAACTCGATCTCGACTATCTGTTAATTAACGGATCAGAAGAATCAGGTATTGATACACTCCGAAATAAAATTAAGAAATTTGCCTCATCGGTCTCCTTACAGGGTGGCTATAAAGTAGTAATACTTGATGAGGCAGATTACCTTAATCCACAATCAACCCAACCTGCTCTTCGTGGATTCATTGAAGAATTTAGTGCGAACTGTAGGTTTATATTAACGTGTAATTTTAAGAATCGTATTATTGAACCACTACATAGTAGATGTTCTGTAATCGAATTTAATATGTCCAAGAAAGATTCTGGTGTGCTTTGTGCTGAAATGCTCAAACGTATTCAGTTCATTCTGGATAGTGAAGGTGTAAGATATGATGTTCCTGTAATTGCAGAACTGATTATGAAACACATGCCAGACTGGCGTCGAGTGTTGAATGAATTGCAAAGATATTCTGTATCTGGTATTATTGATACAGGTATATTGGTTACCTTATCAGAGGTATCGGTAAACGAACTAATGAAATCCCTACAGCGCAAAGACTTTAAGAAAATGCGCCAGTGGGTAGCAGATAATATTGACACAGAACCAGCGGCTGTATTCCGTAAGATATACGATAATATGTCCGAGTATGCAGAACCACAATCTATTCCTCAGTTAGTTCTCATTCTTGCAGATTATCAGTACAAAAATGCCTTTGTGGCTGACCATGAGTTGAATATCGTGGCCTGCTGCACTGAAATTATGGCTGGAGTCAAGTTTAAATGAACCCATTTGATTATGTAAACAGCATCAATATCACTAAGAAAGATATTATGCACGATGATATTTCAGAAAAGGCATACACTCCGTTTATGGTTAATAGGGCCTTATCATACTTTAATGATACTGTTCTATATGCTAACGAGATGAATATTAACCACACTATAGATAATAAGCTTCAATATCATTTTCTTATAAATATAATTAAGAAGAAGAAAAGATTCTCAAAGTGGTTGAAGCCACAAGAGGTGGAGAATCTAGAGCTCATTAAAGAATATTATGGATATAGTAATGAAAAAGCTAAGTCCGTTTTACCATTATTTAATGATGAAAATATTGAAACATTGAAACAAAGGGTTTATAAAGGTGGACAACGCAAATATTGAAATCAAAAACTGGACACCGGCAGACATGCTGGAAATCACTCTTAACGAACCCGACGACTTTTTAAAAATACGTGAAACATTAACACGTATTGGCGTAGCATCACGTAAGGATCAAAAATTATATCAGTCTTGTCATATACTCCATAAACAAGGTAGATATTTTATTGTACATTTTAAAGAACTATTTTTGTTAGATGGAAAACCATCTAACTTAATAGAGAATGACCTAGAACGTAGGAACACAATTGTAACACTTCTAGCAGATTGGGGATTGTTAACAATTATCACCCCAGCCATGACAAAGAATCTAGCACCATTGCGACAAATAAAGGTTATTCCATTTAAAGAAAAAACGCAATGGGAACTGTGTCCTAAGTATAACATAGGTAACAGTAATAATGGAGAAAAAAATAAAAGACACTTGGAAAAGATTTCACAAATTAATGAAATCCAGCAGACTGAATAAAGTGTGCCAAAAGTGTTTAAAGTAACAACGAAAGTTGTATAAATATATGTGGTTGCCGAATATTCGGGGCCACATTTATACCTTGCTAAATAAATAGGAGGAAGCTATGGTAAGAAATACTATGAACGTGCCGCGTTCATTATTCATTGGGTTTGAGCCCATTCTAAATGAACTTGAGAGAATCCACAATGCTGGAAGATCCCAAGATAACTATCCACCCCATAATGTTGTTAAGGTCGATGATGAAAATTTTATCATTGAACTTGCAGTAGGGGGATTCTCAGAAGAGGATATCGACGTAGAGGTAAAGGATGGTATTCTTTTAGTGAAAGGCCAACACGCTAATGATGATGCTCGTGAATATGCACATAAAGGTATCTCATCCCGCAAGTTTGAAAAGTCATTCCGACTTTCTGAATTTGTTGTTATTGACGGTGCCAATCTGATGAACGGAATACTAGTGGTTAACGCCAGAGTAGAAGTTCCAGAAGAGAGGCGTCCTAGGAAGATCGCATTAGGGTCTGCTGGGCCATCAAAGAAGAAGGAGTTTATCCAAGATTAATTCCGGTGAGCAGCGAAAACTCAGTAGATATGTTTAACACATTTACTGGAGAAATAACATGAAACATATTATCCAATTTACGGAAAAGTATGAAAATGTTGCCGAGACCTTAAAAACAACTATTGTAGCAATATTGACAACAGGGCTAATTCTAGGATTAGCCCCAGCCATCATGGCCCTACAATTACATAGTTTTTAAGACTTATTGACTATCATGGGGGGACGTAAAAAACTCCCCCCATTTTTAGTATATATAAATGAAAAAAACACTTTACATTTGCACTAAAGTGTAGTATAATATACTTATTATTAAAAGGTGATATTTTTATTATGAAATTTTATACAAATGTAACAAGATACGGTAATATGTTACTTTATCGTGGCTATGAAAACGGCCAGAAAAAACAACAAAGAATCAAATACCAACCCACTTTATTTGTAAACACGCCCAAACAAACTTCATGGAAATCCCTTGACGGCACGCCTGTTGCCCCTATTAAGATGGAATCTATGCGTGATGCAAAAGAGTGGATTGCTTCTAATAAGTCCACTGCCGGTAGGAAGATATTCGGCAATGACCGATATATTCCAGCGTTTATAAATGACGAATTTCCTGGCATTATTGAGTGGGATCGTAACAAGATTAATGTTACTTCATTCGACATTGAGGTGGCATCCGATGAGGGTTTCCCACAAGCAGATGCTGCAGATTATCCGGTAATTTCTATTGCCCTTAAAAATAATATTGACAATACCTATTACGTGTGGGGTCTTAATGACTATGATGTAGAACAATCCCTAATGAAAGATAACCGAGTAGTGTATAAGAAATGCGCATCCGAAGCAGAACTGTTATCTGATTTTATATTACATTGGTGTTTACCAAGTAATTGTCCGGATATTATAACAGGTTGGAACATCAGATTCTTTGATGTGCCATATCTAGTCAACCGCACAATTAAAATTCTCGGCGACGATATGGCCCGTAAATTTTCTCCTTGGGGATTAGTCGACCGACATGACGTCAAAATGATGGGCCGCGAACAGACGACCTACGACCTCAAGGGTATCTCAACTATTGATTACCTAGAACTATTCCCGAAATTTGGTTACTCTTATGGCACTCAAGAATCATACCGATTAGATCATATTGCGAATGTCGTTCTTGGCGAGAAAAAACTTTCCTATGAAGAGCACGGCTCGCTCCATACATTATATAAACATGACCACCAAAAATTCATCGACTATAATATCAAAGACGTAGAATTGGTTGATCGGTTAGAGGATAAGATGGGTCTTATCACGTTATGTCTTACTATGGCATACCAAGGTGGCGTGAATTATGTCGACACATTTGGCGTGGTACACATATGGGAATCAATCATTCACAGATATTTGTACGAAAATAAAATCGCCATGCCTTTCTATGAGAATAAGGTAAAGACCCATTATCCAGGTGGTTACGTAAAAGACCCTATGGTTGGGTTACATGAGAATGTCGTTTCGTTTGACCTTAACTCACTATATCCATCTTTAATCATGCAGTACAATATGTCAACAGAGACTATTGCGTCTGGCGATGTTATGAACCTAGATATCGAGAAAATACTTCAAGGATATACTTTCAAGAATCCTGGTAAAGCTATCGGTGGTAACGGCCAAATGTTTAGAACAGATAAGAAAGGCTTTATGCCTACTCTTGTAGATGGTATGTACACCGAACGTGTTGGTATCAAAAAAGAAATGCTCTCTGCACAAAGAGAGTTACAAAAGGTAGATAAAAATGATAAACAAAAATTATATGAAATCGAAAAACGCATCAACATTGCTGAGAATAGGCAAATGGCTATTAAAATTCTTCTTAATTCTCTGTATGGTGCTATGGGCAACAAGTACTTCAGGTTCTTTGACCAACGTATCGCAGAAGCCATTACTCTGTCTGGACAACTTACAATACGGTGGGCAGAGGTCGCCATTAATAAATATCTCAACAGGGTGTTGTCCACCACCGGACATGATTATGTTATCGCAATCGATACAGACAGCCTGTATGTTAGCCTAGACGAACTGGTTAAACTGGTCGACCCAGTCAATAAGATTGATTTCCTAGATAAAGTCGCACAAGGCAGATTGGAACCTGTTTTGGCCGATGCCTATGCAGATTTATACAAGATGATGGGCGGAATCGAAGACCGAATGGTAATGAAAAGAGAGGTTATCGCTGATCGAGGCATCTGGACAGCAAAGAAAAGATATATCTTAAATGTATTTGACAATGAAGGTGTTCGGTATGCAGAACCTAAACTAAAAATCATGGGTATCGAGGCAATAAAATCTTCTACTCCAGAACCTTGCAGAGATGCTCTTAAAGAAATCTTTAAAGTGATTATGACTGGCGATGAAGTTAAAACTCAATTGGCTATTAAACAATTCAAAAAGTATTTTACATCATTAGATGCGGATAGAGTTGCATTTCCTCGTGGAGTTTCCAATGTAACCGACTACCGAGATGCTGGTACAATATACAGAAAAGGTACTCCTATTCATGTTCGTGCTGCCCTGCTACACAATCATCTATTGGATCAATATAGTCTAAATAAGAAGTATGAGGCAATCAAGAACGGCGAGAAGATCAAATTCGTTTATTTAAAAGTACCCAACAGTCTGAAAGAAAACGTAATCGGATTTACTCAGTATTTGCCAGAAGAATTTGCACTTGCTAAATACATAGACTATGAACTACAATTTGATAAAACTTTCTTAGCGCCAATTGAGCCAATACTCAAATCTATTGGTTGGTCGTCAGAAGAACAGTCATCTTTGGAAAGTTTTTTTGGATAAAACACTTTACTTTTAAGTCTAAATGTGTTATAATAGACACATTAACAGGAGAAAAATATGCAATCAAGATATCCTATTTACATTATATCTAAAGGTCGACCAGATTCAAGACTGACAGTCAAATCTCTCGACGCTATGGGTGCAATGTATAGGGTTGTTATTGAAGAATCAGAGTATGATGATTATGCAGCAGTAATTAACCCTAATAAATTATTGGTATTACCTGAGGGATTTAGAGAAAATCCAAAGTGGGCCAGACGTTGTGAAAATACTGGCCTGCTAGGTGGGTCTATCCCAGTCCGTAATTGGGTGTGGGAACATTCTATCGCAGAAGGCCACAAACGACATTGGATTTTGGATGATAACATTTGGCATTTCTATAGAGCGCATAATAATAGGAAGACCAAGGTATTGACACCAACACCTTTCCGAGTATGTGAGGATTTCACGGATCGGTACACTGATGTTAAAATGTCTGGTATGAACTATGCCTCTTTATGTCCAGCTTACAGCAAAAGGCCACCATACTATCACAATACCCGAGTATATTCTTGTATACTATTGGCTAATGATGTGTATGAAAACGGTGAATTATATTGGAGAGGCAAGTACAATGAAGATACAGATTTATCCTTACGCCTCATGAAAGCTGGTTATCACACATATTTGTTTAATGCATTTGTCTGTGGTAAATGTGCAACCTTGACTATGAAAGGGGGTAATACTAAAGAAGTTTATGGCCTTGACCAAGCTGGAACTAAACATGCTCGAGCAGGTTCAGACTTTGATCATAGACGAGCCTTTGCAGAATCTTTACATGCTCAACATCCAGGCGAAGTAAAGATTACTCAAAAGTTCGGCCGGTGGCATCATCACATTGACTATAGGGTTTTTCAAAATAAGAAACCTACTAAAAAACCAGGGCTAAATATACCTAAAGGTGGAAATAATTATGGTATGAAATTAGTCAAATTAAAAACGGCCACCATATTGGACGAACAGGAGGAATTAAATGTCGAATAAAGATTTAAATAAAACAATTAACTACGAACCACAAAATCTATTTGTGCTTGACGGTAGTGAAGAAGAAACTACGCCGTATGATTGGGATGATATGCCCGATTTTAATCAGCCTCACGATGAAGCTTATAAAATACTTAACATTCGATTCAGGAATGAAGCAGATTATCGAGAATTTGCAAACTTAATCGGCCAGCGAAATCTGACTCATAGAACTAAAAGTATTTGGTATCCAGTTTTAGATAAGAAAGCACATAGTCTTATGCGGTATATTGATGAAGATGACATTATGGATACCGAACGCATGACGGTGCTGAAGGACGATGAAATCGTTTCTGTCTCAGACACTCCCCCGGCACTCGTGGCATTGGATATCGAATGAGGGTTTATATTTTACCATACGGTAATAAAGCCTATTTCAGTTATAATAAAAGAGTATCAGGAGTTGATGAAGCTCAACTGATGCAATATAATATGTTAAAAGAGCTGGGGCATGATGTAAGAATGTGGGCTGGTTTTACCGACTTACACAATTACCTAGATGATGTTGATTTCTATAAAGAAGAAATTCCCGAAGGTCTTACAGTAAAGGAATATGAAAAGACCAAAAGGCAACACATAGAAGAATCTATGTTCAAATCATTGCTATCATTTAAGCCCGATGTGATTTACTCCAACTGGGCATTTAATAATAAATTATATCCAAAGTTGATGAACTTTGATATTCCAATCATATATAATTCACATGCTGTCCCTGGATTCTGGTCTGACTTAATGAGTGCTGATACGGTTGCTGAATTCATAGAAAGGGGTAACACCCTATTATGTGTATCTAATTATCATGCATCCAGAACTATAGATTATTATAATCAACGAAGAGCAGCTTGGAGTTTTGATAAAACCCCCATCCCTGACAATTTTCTATTTTCATCAGCGGTGCCTAAATATAAAGCCATAGCGCATGATGGTGTTGTCCGGCACGTATCTGCAGCATCGAAAGAAAAGAGTACATTTGCAATTCATAAGCTTCTTGATGGATCAGATATAGTAAGTGAAGTTTATACTACCTTAAACTATGTTTCCAACGATAGTAAGAATGCTGAATATGTTGAAAAGAATCTGCAATTATATAACGAGTATCCAAGAATAAACAGATTCGATGTTGACCATTCAGAAATTATGGATAATATTACAAAGTCCGTATGCACCTTTGTTGGTCTAATGCCAGCGGATTCTTTTACTATTACCTCACTTGAATCCCTATCAAGAGGAGTGCCTATCATTGTAAAAGGCTTTAAGGGTGCACACCCAGCTCAAGAAATGGTAGAGGATCATATGAAGCAATATATATACGTTTATAATAAGAAAGATGATGTTATCGCTAAGGTTAAAGAATGGTCTAATATGACTATTGAAACCAGACAAAAGATAGCTGATTCTTGTTATAGAATGTGCTCACAAGAAGCTTATAAAATTCGGTTAAATGAAGTAGTCAATCAAGCCATCACAAAGTATAAAAATAATTCAGAAAACACTTTACATTTAGACCAATTTATGATATAATATATACTATGATATCCGGTACAATATTTAAATCACTATATAATACATCGACAAATGACAAAATCAGCATGACTGATTTTCAACAGTTTGAGAAAGTATTGTATAAACTTGCTTCTATTCCCAGAAAGGATAAAAAATCGGCCTACTTAATGTCTCCCGCATCCTATTTGAAGGATACTACGAGAAAGAATGATAATGTTACAAAATGGGGTAGCTGGTGCGCAGTAGACGTAGATGATTTTGTTGGCGAACTAAAAGAATTCCTAGAACAGAAATGTGGTAAATACCACTTTGTTTGTTATTCTACGGCATCATCTACTAAAGAAACACCTAAATTCAGATTGGTATTTCCACTAACTCGTGAGGTAACCAGAGAAGAAATCAAACACTTCTGGTTTGCTTTAAATACAGAACTTGGCGAGATGGGTGATATTCAGACTAAAGATTTATCAAGAATGTATTATATTCCTGGCAAATATGCTAATGCAAATAATTTTATATTTACCAATGAAGGTACTCATATAGACCCAGAAGTATTAATGGATTCGCATGAATATATTGAGAAAAGCAGTAACACTTTCTTTGATAAATTACCAAAATCTATGCAAGAAGCCTTAATTAGTCATATTAAAAATTCGTTAACTAATACCGATATAAAGTGGAATTCATATAAAGATTGTCCGTTCTTTCCAAGACAATTGGAAAATGAGTATAGAATCATTAGTGGTTCTGGTTGGTATTATAAGATGTATCAAATAATGGTTGCTTTAGCTGGTAATGCTATTAAGTCTAAGTATCCTATAACTAGTAAGGAAATCGCGCGGATGTGTAGAGAATTAGATATGGATACAGGTAACTGGTACGACAAACGACCACTAGATAAAGAGGCTAAGCGGGCCCTAGAGTATGTAATGAGGAATCAATTATGAGAAATATAACTATAGTAGGATCAGGCTATGTAGGTATGGCTAATGCAACTATGTTGGCTAAATATAATAATGTCACAATACTAGACATTGATGCTGATAGAGTTAATTTAATCAACGACAATAAATCTACCGTAGAAGATTCTTACATTCAGGAGTATTTGGATACTGAACCCTTACAACTCTGGGCAACTACAGATCAACAAGATGCGTATGAGGATGCTGATTGGGTTATCATAGCAACCCCAACAGATTATGATGAAACAAAGAATTACTTTAATACTGACAGTGTTCAATCTTGTATACGGGATTGTATAGATTATAATCCGGAGGCTCATATAGTAATTAAGTCTACCATTCCTGTCGGATTCATTCACTCAATGCAGGTAAAGTTTGGCAAATTCGACATACTATTCTCCCCAGAATTTTTAAGAGAAGGTACTGCTTTACGGGATTGTCTACGACCAGATAGAATTGTAATTGGTGACAAAACAGTTGTAGGTAAAGAATTTGCCGATATTGTGCAAGAATCTATAATAATGATATATCCCGAGGCCCCTGTATACTATACGGGTAAAAAAGAAGCAGAATCAATTAAACTTTTCTCTAATACATATCTTGCAATGCGGGTCGCATTCTTTAATGAACTGGATATGTATGCAGAATCATTAGAATTAAATTCAAAAGATATAATCAAAGGTGTAACCTCAGATCCTAGAATCGGTAAGGGTTATAACAATCCTTCTTTCGGATATGGTGGATATTGCTTTCCTAAAGATACTAAACAGCTATTGGCTAACTTCCGTAAACAAAGAATTCCTAATCAGCTTATTAAAAGCATTGTATACGCTAATGAAAATCGAAAGGATTGGATTACAAATAAAATACTTCAATGTGATGGAGTATCAGTAGTTGGTATTCATCGGCTGGTAATGAAATCTGGTTCAGATAACTATAGAAGTTCAGCTATACAGGACATTATACAGCAGTTAACTGATAATAAGGTAAAGGTGATTATATATGAACCCAACATATCAACTTCGTTATTCATGGGTTGTGTTGTAGAAACAAATCATAAGAAATTTAAAAAATTATCCGATCTTATTGTAACCAATAGGATCGATAGTACGCTAGACGATGTAATCGATAAAACATATACAAGGGATATTTTTCATGACAATTAATTGCAAAGACCGTAAGGGTAAAATGGTTGATGGTATTTTTGTTAAAGATTGAATGAAAAATGGTTGACAAGTAGAGAAAAATGTTATATAATATACAAAGAAAAGGTATTTAATAATGAAAGAAAAGATTTTGGTTATAGGTGGAGCAGGATTTATCGGTTCTCATTTGTGCAAACAACTTGTTGATTTAGAGCATTATGTAGTATCATTGGATAATTATTTCACCGGCCATACATCTAATCACCACGAGGGTGTACATTATCTACAGGGAGATTCAGCCGATCTATTCAATATTTTCGGTCATCAGCCACTACAGTTTAATTATATATTCCATTTCGGTGAATATGCTAGAGTAGAGCAATCCTTTAATGATTATGAAACAGTAATGGAATATAATTATCATTCATTTCCTACTATATTAAAGTTTGCTAATTACTCAGATGCAAAACTAATATACTCAGGTTCATCCACTAAATTCTCTATTGGAGAAGATGGAAAATCAATGAGTCCGTATGCTTATACTAAAGCACAAAATACAGAATTCTTAAAGGCGTATGCTAAATGGAATAATCTACAATATGCAATTGTTTACTTTTATAATGTATATGGTGATGGCGAAATATCAGATGGTAAATATGCCACTGTGATCGCCAAATTTCTTAAAATGGTTAACGAAGGAGCAACTTCGGTTCCCATTACTCAACCGGGAGTTCAAGAACGAAACTTTACTCATATTGACGATACTGTTGATGGCCTAATTAAGGTAATGCAATACGGTTATGGGGATAATTGGGGTATTGGTAATAGTACTGGCTATACCATGCTCGAGGTCGCCCAAATGATGGGAGTAACGCCCGAAATGAAACCAGAAAAACCCGGTAACAGAATGGGCGGCGTAGTGCATAATCAATCACTACTTGATCTAGGATGGAAACCTAAGATCGATTTAAAAGATTATATTAAGGAGCGTTTATAATGCAAAGTTTAATTTACGATTTTGAAACACTCGGAACTAATCCCAGGGAATCTGCGATAGTTTCACTAGCAGCATTAGTGTTTGATAGTAGTAAATTCCATAACGGCTATGATTATGATGAATTGCTTGGAATGACACGTTTTGTTAAATTTGATGTCGAAGATCAAGTACGTAATCATGGAAGAACTATTGACCCAGATACTCTCGTTTGGTGGAGTGAATTAGGCCCAGGCCCTATGGAGCAATTAAAACCATCACCAGACGATATGTCAATTGTAGAATTGCATGACTGGATTACATCAATAGCTGATCCGCAAACCGTTGAACGAGTATATACTCGGGGTAATACATTTGATCCCTTGTTCTTGGAGTCAATTCTTGATGGTGATCCTTACCCTTTCTGGAAACTTCGTGATACCAGATCCACTATTGAGGGCATGACATTGCTTAATCCAAAAATAAAGAATGCATTCATTGTTCCAGGTCTTGAAGATAAATTTATTCCGCATGATGCTAGACATGATGTAGTAATGGATGTACTGCGTTTACAATATTTTATACAGGAATAATACCATGAAAAGCCATGTGTTTAAGCTCTTACCAATCGCGGGGATAGTATTAGGCTCCATTTTTGTAATCCCTTCTGTATTGTCGAATGACGATGCTACCACCGCCTTATGGCAAGAGGAGCCATTATCATATCACGGCCATGAAGTGTTGCAAGACATCTTTGACTATAAAATATGTCTTGCGAAAAATATATATTTTGAAGCAGGTAATCAACCTCTTGCGGGTAAAATAGCTGTGGCAAATGTAACTCTAAATCGTTTACAACATAGCTCATACCCAGATGATGTATGTGGTGTAGTGTATCAGGCAAAATGGAAAGAAAATTGGAAAGGTAATATGTTACCTGTTCGGAACAAATGCCAGTTCAGTTGGTTCTGTGATGGCAAACCAGATGATGTTTTGGATACTAAAACATGGATATCTAGTTTAGATGTTGCTACGGATACTATGAACGGTTACTATCCAGATATTACAGAGGGCGCAACTCACTATCATGCAATGACGGTGAAACCCTATTGGGCCAAGATTTTAAATATGACTGTAATTATTAACGACCACATCTTTTATAAATGAGTGTAATAGGAAACTATAATGAAAAAACAACAGACAAATCATTTTGAGACCGAATGTATATTACGGTGCACTGATAATGATAGAACCATGGAGGCCACGATTGAGCAATTTAGGGAAGAAGAATCTCTAACGGTTATTGTTGAAGGCAAAGTGCGATTACATTTGCGCTATACTAAATTTAAAGAATATGTTGGGTCTATGGCCGGCCTTGAATTTGTAACTAAAGGCCCTCGATTTTTAGGCTCATCGTTTAGGTAATTACCTCATGAAAGAAAAATTTAAATTGGCATTTATGGATTGTGCAGAAAGATTTGCACAATTATCTACTGCTAAAAAGCTACAAGTTGGGTCTATTATTGTGAAGGATAATAGAATCATATCTATTGGATATAACGGTATGCCTTCGGGTTGGGATAATGAGTGCGAACATTTAGGTAAATCCAAACCAGAAGTGCTACATGCCGAGGCCAATGCAATTACTAAAGTTGCTCGCTCTTCGGAGAACTGTGAAGATTCTGTTATTTTCTGTACACATATGCCATGTATAGAGTGTGCAAAAATCATATATCAGTCCGGCATAAGTAAAGTATATTACAAAGAAGATTATAGCGCCGCTAAGGGGACAGGAAAACCTTTCTTACAAGAGTGCGATATTGAATTGGAGCAGGTCTTTAGACTCTATCAGTATCTTGTGCGATATTGAATTGGAGCAGGTATGAAACATACGACACGATATGTTGGAGGCAATGTATTTAATGGTAAAAGGGAAACTGAATAATGAAAGTAGGGATAACATGTTCAACATTCGATCTGTTACACGCTGGTCATGTTGCAATGCTAAGAGAAGCCAAGACAGCGTGTGATTATCTAATATGCGCACTACAAAACGACCCATCTTACGATCGGCCGGAAAAGAATAAGCCTATACAAAATATTGTGGAACGTCAAGCCCAATTAGCGGCCATTAGATATGTAGACGAAATATTAGTATATAATACCGAAGAGGAATTACTGGACATTTTAGGCATGTACGATATTGATGTCAAGATAATGGGTGCAGAATATCGTGATAAAGATTTTACGGGTAAGGATTTATGCCGTCGACGAGATATTGAATTCTATTTCAATAAACGTGATCATAGGTTCTCCACATCCGATTTACGAAAAAGAGTTGAAGAAAACACTTTACAAAGCAGTAAAAGTGTAGTATAATATACCTATATTAAATAGTTATATGATTATAACAACAAAGTATAAAAAAGTGTTGACAAATCGTGCAATTGTGTAGTATAATATACCTATATTAAATTAAAATTATGGAGAAGTGAAATGGCATACCCAAAAGCATTTATGGAAACCCTAGGACAATATGTTTATGCATATTACCCTGAGGGTGTGATTAATGGAACCCCCGAATATTATGGCAAAGGTGTAGACACAAGATGTCTTGCTCATATTAAAGAAAAGGAGCTCGATCTAGCAAACTTATTTATTATGGGTCGTAACCTAGAGGAGTATGCAAAGTCAACAGATGGGATTGCAACAGGTGTTGATGAAATTGCAGCATGGGCCGCAGAAGCGGCTCTTATTGCTGTACTTAATCCAGAACATAATAAAGTATCTGGTAGGTATGGTCATTTATGGGTTCAATCGAAACTCGATGACATCTATCTTGAATGGAAGAAAGAACAGATTAATCCTGTAAAAGAGTCAATGAGATTCTACAATGAACACCCTGAAATACATGATAATGTCAAAGGCATGAGTGCAAGTGGTAATTCATTTACATACTATGCATCTACGGTTGGTGGTATAAAATACCTGCTGACTATTATACCCGACGTTGATGGATTTAAACCAGTTGTAAAAGTCGAATTTGACAATAAGAAGAGGGAAGAATTACGTGATGAATGGGTTAAGAATAATCAAGACGAATATAAATTAGCAGCAGATGGAGAAATGATATCAGTCCAAGACCTATCTGTTGAAAAGGCAATAGAATTATGGACAAGTCAGTGAAAGTTGCAGAAAACACTTTACAAACCGATTGAAATGTGATATAATATACTTAATTATTTTAAAGGAGAAGATATGCCAACTATAGATTTACGTCCTAAGAAAAGAAATTCTAAGGATAAAAGACCACCAAAGAATATGCCTTTTGATGTTGCAATGCGCAAATTCAATAATGCTGTAGAACGGGCTGGTATACTACAGGAATTCAGAGAAAAAGAGTTTTATGAGAAACCAACAGCCAAACGGAAACGTAAGAAAGCAGAAGCAATTGCACGTTGGCGAAAGAAAGAACGATCACTACAATTAGGGCCAGAGAGGAAATATTAAAATGTCTATAATGGATAAACTTAAAAAGAATTCACGGATTAAAGCAACCGAGGTATTGGAAAAATCCGTATTCTTTCAGGAACAGGACTCATGTTCTACATCAGTACCCATGGTCAATGTGGCCTTGTCGGGTGATATGGAAGGTGGTCTTACTTCTGGTCTTACAGTATTAGCAGGCCCAAGTAAACACTTTAAAACGTCATTCGCACTACTGATGGCCGCGGCATATATGAAAGAGCATAGTGACGCTATAATGTTATTCTATGATTCAGAATTCGGAGCACCACAAAAATTTTTTGAATCATTTAATATTGATATAAGTCGAGTATTGCACACACCTATTACCGATGTAGAACAACTTAAATTCGATTTAGTTAATCAGTTGGATGATATTGACCGAGGTGATAAAGTCATTATTGTCATTGATTCTATTGGTAATTTGGCGAGTAAAAAGGAACTAGAAGATGCTCTAAATGAAAAATCTGTAGCTGATATGTCTCGAGCCAAAGCATTAAAGGGGCTATTCCGAATGGTAACTCCCTATCTTACTATGAAGAATATCCCCTTACTTGCTGTTAATCATACTTATCAGGAGATTGGATTATTCCCTAAAGCAGTAGTATCTGGTGGTACGGGTATTTACTACTCCGCAGATAATATTTGGATTATCGGTCGCCAGCAACAGAAACAGGGCACAGAGATTAAAGGCTATAACTTCGTAATCAATGTAGAGAAGTCTCGATTCGTGAAAGAAAAATCTAAGATTCCAGTTAGTGTTACATGGGATGGTGGTATTTCAGAATTCGGTGGACTACTTGATGTAGCTATGGCAGGTGGATATGTAGTCAAACCATCTATGGGTTGGTACGCCCGAGTTGATCATGCCACAGGAGAAATAGTAGATCCCAAGGTGCGTGAAAAGAATACACAAACTAAAGAATTTTGGGACCCGATTCTAAACGGCACAGACTTTAAAAACTTTGTTAAATCGCATTATCAAATTGGTCATAGACCAATGCTTGATGTAGAAATAGAGATAATCGAAGAATGAATAATTATATTGACGAAAATGAATATACTTTTGTTGAGAATGCTTCGGCTGATTTCTGGGGAATTAAGTTCAAACGAGGTTCTCCCTACTCAGGTGTAGTGGTTGTATATGGAACTGTATCTATTAAAGAATCCCAAGAGCTAGATATTGCTACACTTTCTTTTACATATGATATTCAAAACGCTGGAGATTATAACATTGATGAATTAGAAAAGTCAGAAGAATTTAAGAATTATTTAGGTGATGTGTTACAAAGTATAATTACTGATAATGTAAAGGAAAAGAATGGACATAACGAATCAGCTGCCGACTCATATACTGAATCATCTTCTCAATAATGAGGATTACTGCAGACGAGTAATTCCTTATCTGGAGAAAGAGTATTTTGAGGGTACACATAAGACAGTATTCGATCTTATAGCAAAGTTTGTTGCTAAACACAATAAGCTACCTAGTGGCAAAATTCTTGATTTGGAACTCAGGAAGATTCAGGCACCCGATGATATTTTAAATAATGCCGCCAAACTTATCTCAGAAATCCGAGAAAAGTCAGACATTGATACAGATTACCTTATAAAGGAATCCGAGAAGTGGTGTAAGGATCGAGCAGTATATATCGCTATCATGAATTCTATCCAGATTATTGATGGCAAAAATAAAGAAAAAAGTGAAGGTGCTATACCTGAAATACTTTCTAATGCTCTAGGGGTTTCCTTTGATCAGGCTATTGGCCATGATTATATAGATAATTCAGAAGAACGATATGATTTTTATAATCGGGTAGAAGAACGAATTTCGTGGGATTTAGATTACTTTAATAAGATCACAAAGGGTGGTATACCAAACAAGACTCTTAATATTTGTTTGGCTGGTACAGGTGTTGGTAAATCTTTGTTTATGTGTCATTGTGCAGCATCGGTATTGGAACAAGGTAAGAATGTGTTATATATTACTATGGAAATGGCCGAAGAACGAATTGCAGAACGCATCGACGCCAATCTTATGGACTTACCTATTCATCAATTAGAATCGTTATCAAAGAATGTATTTAATAGTAAGATTCAAAAGATTGCCCAGGCCTCCATTGGTAAACTAATTATTAAAGAATATCCAACAGGCGCAGCGCATACGGGTCACTTTAGAGCATTATTAAATGAGTTAAAACTTAAAAAGAAATTTGCTCCTGATATCATATATGTGGATTACTTAAATATCTGTTCATCTTCCCGTATGAAAGCCATGGGTGGAAGTATAAATAGTTATACCTATATTAAAGCAATTGCAGAAGAATTACGAGGTTTAGCAATCGAATTTAATGTTCCAATTGTTTCGGCAACACAGACTACTCGATCCGGCTATAGTAATACTGATGTTGGATTAGAGGATACTTCTGAATCATTTGGTCTACCAGCAACGGCCGATCTTATGTTTGCTCTTATATCTACAGAGGAATTAGAAGAAATGGGCCAATTGATGGTAAAGCAATTGAAGAATAGGTACAACGATCCAACCAGTTATAGGAGGTTCGTTATTGGAGTAGATCGTTCCCGCATGAAATTATATGATGTAGAAGAATCTGCCCAAACCGATCTTATTGGCGACAGCAGTTCTATCCCCGATAAACCAATTGCAACGTGGGGTGATAGAGAAAATAAAGACACGTTTGCAGATTTTAATATATAGGAGATATAAATGGAAATGTTACTTAATACAAAAGAATGGATCATAAATAGATTAGAAGAAAGAACATCACTAGATGGTGTCGGATTAATTGCTATTTGTGGTTCGATTATTTTATTTGGTGGTATTGCAAAACTAGCTGCTTGGGCAGGACTAGTTTGGGGTATTTACACATTGGTACAAAAGGAAGGCTAATTAATCAATGTTTAATGTGAGACTTATATCTTATAGTCAACCACCCGCAGATAGTGAATTTCCAAATGATCTTCTGCAGATGGTTGCATATTGTGCGCGGGTAAGTAATCCCACAAATCAAAACAATGAAAAAACGGCTGAGAAGCTAGTAAACTATTTAATTAAACATAAGCACTGGTCTCCATTAGAAATGGCAAGTGCATGTATTGAAATAGAAACTACTAGGGATATCGCTAGACAAATATTGAGACACCGGTCGTTTTCTTTTCAGGAGTTTTCACAAAGATATGCAGACCCCACTAAGGATATGACCTTTGTAACTCGTGAAGCTAGACTACAGGATAATAAGAATCGACAAAACAGTCTAGAAGTCTCTATGGAAGATCCAATTAATTCTGGATGGGAATCATGGCAACTAGTTGTCATTGAACGGTGTAAACAGGCATACGAATGGGCAGTACAGGCAGGAATTGCCAAAGAACAAGCCCGGGCAGTATTACCTGAAGGTCTTACAATGACACGTATGTATGTTAACGGCACACTTCGTTCTTGGATTCATTATATCCAATTACGGGCAGCTGAGGGAACACAGAAGGAGCATAGAGAAATTGCTAAAGCAGTCGGTGATGTAATATATCAAATATTCCCACTCGATGATGTATTTTAAAGAATTTGCGCCCTTAGCTCAGCTGGATAGAGCAACGGCCTTCTAAGCTCGACTTAGAAGGCGTAGGTCACAGGTTTGAATCCTGTAGGGCGCGCCAATTTGTATAAGAGGTATATAAATGCAGTATGTAAATTACACCTTTTCAATTAATGAAAATGGACTTAAATTAACAGATCAGGAAGATAAGATAGATATAAGACGGACCCCATTTCATGTAGGTGATATTTTTATATTAACGCTTGATTCTGCTAATCAAATGTTTTTTAGAAAATCAACGCAAACGTTAAATATGATGTTACCACCACGGAATGATAATCAACTAGACTTATTCGATGAGGATCACAACTATGACGTCAGACAAAGAAATCGATAAAACTCCGCACATAAGATTAATTTGTTATCCGCATGATCTCGATACTGGGGTAAAAACAACGGTGGATATTATGGATATTGATATTGGCCGTGATGAATTGGTGGATATATTTGAATCGTTTATGAAATCTTTAGGCTATTATTTTGATGAGGATGTATAATATGGATGAAATAAACGCTACAATTCCAGTCCACAATCCACCACAACAGAATAGTGAATATCAGCAAACTGTAATAAAGTCTGTGGTGAAAGTTCGGGGTGACATCCAAACCGAAATAGTATATACCTATGATAAAAATGGTAAATTAATTGATTCGGTTATTCGTTACCATGATCTTGCTACTATTTAAAATAACTTAAAAAAGTGTCGACAAATCCTTTGTTATGTGATATAATATACATATAAATTAATAAAGGATAAATATATTATGGAAACAAGCCCTGCTTTGGAGAAAGAACTGGGGATTCCCGGTTGATAATAAACTCCAGAGTAGGGTTTAATTAGAATCCTGTCCAGAAGCCTACATCTACATGACGTCAGGCTTCTAAGGGCAGTCGTCACCTATCGGACGAAATAAAGCGAGAGGGGGTAGTGTCCGAACACTCACACGGAAATGAGAAAAGTCCGTGAACACCTAAGGGGGAGAGTCCGGGGTGAGGTTGGTTACCTGAAACCCCCCAAATAACCGATTATGGATCCACCCCGGACTTACACGAAGCCTTTGACCAGATGAAATTGGGGGATAGTGAAGCAGCGACTGTCAAAATACATGGTAACGGATATGTGTACCATCTGTGGTTTGTGTCTTGGCAGTTGCCCTTTTGATGGAATCATAGATGGCCATAGTCAACGCGGTTTCCCGAAGATGCTGATCGACCCCCAGCTGTGTATGGGTTGTCGTCTTTGTATTCCATACTGCCCGGTCGGTGCGATTGTGGAAGGGGAGCAAAGCGAGTCGATGAGCAATACAGCCAGGCCGGACTCACAATATTTAACAGGAACTCAAATGATAGCATATAAAGTTATATCAGAAGATAGTAATGGTAAGATAGTTGCAGAATATATTTTCGAATCCTTGAAAGAAGCAATTAAATTTCACGCAGGAATGATCGGAAACGATTATAAATCTATAATTAGTAGACTAAAGGTATGAACATGAGTATAGGATTAGGGATTATATTTTCATTTTGTATACTCGGAGTAGGATACACATCATATAAAATTGGTGTACGAAACGGAGTAGAAAGAGCACTTGAGCGGCTTGAAGAAATTAATATCATTAACATAGACGAATACGGCCGTATAACACCCAAATAATAAGGTGAGTTAATAACCTTTATAAATAGATATACCATAAAGTTATTTGGAGATATTATGAAAAGGTTTCGCCAATACTATAGGCAATCAGTTAGAGAAGATTTAGAAAATATAAATCAACAAAAAGAATATAAACTTTTATCAGAAGCTTATACAATTGCAATAGATAAAGAGAGTGAAATTGATGATTTAAATTATCAACAATCAGAAAAGGATGCTCTTAAATTATTATATAATCATTTAAAAACTACCTATCCATCGTTTAAAAATCCTTTAATATTTGACCCTAATCCAGATAGTGAGTCTAATCGTCGGGCTGTTAAA
>Ga0208129_1000277_pt1 | contig 22082 bp, 14 predicted proteins | sample ETNtaG_13_FD_185759 | JGI IMG/M metagenome (GOLD analysis project Ga0208129, IMG submission 185759) | Marine microbial and viral communities from oxygen minimum zone, Eastern Pacific Ocean - ETNP201306PF47B (SPAdes) (version 2) | ecosystem: Environmental > Aquatic > Marine > Oceanic ...
TTGACCACCGATGCCCTCTCCCCGGCGCGATGTGGCGTTCCGAAAATCATGGAAACAGGCATCACGCACGTGGTATTGCAGTGGCCTTCGTCGTCCGAGCCGGACCTTGACCACTACAACATCTACGCTTCGACCGGCCGGGATGTTGCGCCATCGCAGGCGACACTTGTTGGTTCCCCGAAGGCTGCGAAGTTCGTCGATTGGGGACTGCAGCCCGGCGCCACGTACCACTATCGTGTCACTTCCGTGGACCGGCAGGGGAACGAATCTGTCCCAGGTTCCTCGGCCCAGGCCACCACCACAGCGGTCGCGGCCGCAACAGTGCGCATCGAGCTCGAGGCAGAAAAAGGCAAATGCCAGCCGCCCATGGAGGTAGCGAAAAGCTCCGACGCGTCAGGTGGGGCCTACGTCCATGTGCCTGACGCGTATTCGGACGGGCCTTACGTCATCGGCGGCAAGCTCGAATTCAGTTTCGAAGTGCCCGCAGACGGTGTCTTCGATTTCTGGGGCCGCGCGCTGGGACTGGACGGTGGCAGCAATTCCTTCTTCGTTTCCCTCGATGGTTCCACACCGGCCAACTGGGGCGTGCCAGTGCCGCGCCAGGGCAAACCGCGTTTCACGTGGCAGCGCATCTCGGGCCTCGAAGGAGCGCCCCTGCGCAAAGGCCGACATGTGCTCGTGGTCTCTTCGCGGGAGGACGGCACACGGGTGGACAAGATCGTCATCACCAATGAACCCAACGCGAAGTTTACCGACTGAGCGTGGGCCTATCAGGTAATCATCATGAACCAATGCCATCTCAGTTTTCCCGGGCTCGTCTGCCTGGCGTGTGTGTCTCTCTCCGCTGAAGAGCAGCAGGTAAAACTCGGCCCCGAGCTTGTTGCTCGTTCGGGCGTCAAGCACCTGCCTGCTGCTACCGGCAGCACCGGGCCGATTCTGTCTGTGGATGTGCCCGCCAGAGCCTGGCCAACCGGGCAGGGAACGATCATGATGCGCGTCCGGACCTCGCGGCGTATTGGGAACGTGCCGCCGCAAACACCTGCGCGAAAGACAAACATCATTCTGAGCCCTGCGATTGGTCTGGAGCTCAGTGAATCCACCGATTGCCCGCGCTTTCGTATTTTCTCTCCCGCCATGGCAAAGGCCCGAGGGCCGGTGATTCGAATCAGCTATCTGGATCCGGGGAAGTGGTACCACCTGGCCCTCGCATGGGAAGCGTCCACCGGCAAAGTGAATGTCTACGTCAACGGATGGGCCCAGCAGAAGGTTCAGTTGCGTCCCTGGAAGCCTTCACCGAATGCGGCCGGAAAACTGCAGCTCGGCGGCGTACTCGGGACGGGAAAAGACTCGGCCATCATAGCGGTGAGAGCCGCAGAGATGCATGCCTGGTACATGTCAGAGGCCCAGGTGCGGCGCACATTAGTTGGTCAAACACTGTGTGAAGTGGGCTCAGGTGTTCGCCAGTCCTATGAACATCCCTTCGACCTTTCAGGCTACACGTTGAAGCCGATTTTCGTGCCCGACTTCAGTAAGCCCCTGCCAATCGTCGCGGAGGATGATTTCTTCAAAGACGGCAAAAGGATTGGCCAGCCGAAGCCGGGACAATGGGTTCTGGAAGGTACTGCAAAGGCATTCACCGCCGGCGGGCAGTTGACGATAGACAATCTGCTGACGAGCAGCCCTAACCACGTGGTGCTCTGGCTGCCGCGGGTGTTTCCGGAAAACTTCCTGCTGGAATTCGATATCACCATTGAAAAGGAGGACGAGGGCCTGGCCATCGTCTTCTTCGCCGCCCGCCCGCGGGACGATCCCAAAGGCAGCATCTTCAGAAAAGGGCTTGCACGCCGCGGGGGGCTCTTCAAGAGCTACATCGTGGGCGACGTGAACAGCTACCATGTGAGCTACCTGGCCGCGAGCGGAGGCAGTGCAATGGGAGGCCCCCGCCGTACCGCCAATTGCCGCAAGAACAGCGGCTTCTGGATGGTCGCTTGTGGTGACGATCAGATCCAGGGCAAGGGACTCGGCCGCCGCCCGCACCGGGTCAAGTTCCTCAAGGTCGGCAGCAAGATCCGTGTAGAGGCCAACGGCCGGCTATGCGTGGCCTTTGATGATGACGGCAAGACCTGGGGCCCCGTGCTCACGGACGGATACATCGGGCTCCGCCAGATGAACCACCTTCTCAGCGCCCAATACAGCAATCTCAAGATCTACTCCGTCGAGCTGAAATAGCAGCCCTTTCTCGGGACCGCTTCAGAGTTGCAGCATGGGGAGACCCACGGGAAGCTTCTGCTTAACCTCAAAATTGCGCTCGCCGTAGCGCCGGGCCTGATCGAGGTAGATGATCTCTACGAGCTCGCCTCCGGTGACCTGCAATACCTTGTCCTTGAATCGGGAATCCCCCTGGAGCAGGAGGAGTGCGGTATCAATGCTGCCGGCGAACAGGCCGGTGTCTTCCCCGGTCTCTTCAAAGAAGCCTGTAAGGGCATCGCCATTTTCTGTACTGAAGGCCACCTCAATCTTGTCTTTCTTCTTTCGGTCTAGATTCATGTCGACGTCCTTGATGTGCGCTCCCACCGGTTCGCCGGGAACGATCACCGTCAAAGGCTTTTCTGTGCCCGGCTTTACAAAAGCGATCTCGGCATCGGTACCGAGCAGCGCCAGGTCCCCCCAGAGGCTCGGCGTGACGGAGATGTTGCGGCCCAGGTTTGCCGTCCACCGGAAGAAGAGATTCTCGCCGTTGTTGATGCTGAAGTTGAAGGCGATGATGCGGCCGGGCTTGAGATCCGGCTTCCGGAATACCTCCACTGGAAGAAATATCTCCACGTGGTAGCCCCTTGGATTCTGCGTCTGCTTGACGGCCATCCGGGGCTGGCGCGGGTTGTTGCCGGCTTTAAAGATCCGGCCGGAGAACTGGAGGCTTGCTTCCCCGCCGAGGGCTTTTGGGCCGAGCCTCGAACCCAGTGGCCAGAACCAGAATTGCTGGGTCTCCTTCGTCCTCATCTCCGGACGCTTGTTGGCGAAATCGAAAAAGACTTCGACAGAATCATTGTCCCAGAAATCACCGGTGCCGGCCGCTATGTTGTTTCTGCGGTCCACCACGCGACAGGCAAAGTAAAAGCCCTTCTGATTCCATTGCACCATCATGTAGCGGTTGTTTTCCCAGGCCGGCGGTACCTTGCCGGGCCAGTAGGCTTTTTTGCGCACGCCTTTCAGCTTGAACTCTTCAATACTCTCCCAATCGGCAAGGTCGCCGTCTATGGTGGGCGGATCCAGTGCGAGGGGGGCGCCCCCATAGGCGAAGGTTTTGAATCGAGGCTGGTAGAGCTTCCGTTCCGGTGTCTCTTCCTCTGTTTCTTCTCCGTCGAGATCCGTCTCTTCCTTCTCCTGCGAAACGAGAATGAATGCGTTCCGTTTCTTGCCCATCTGAGCCTGTGAAGTGCTGACTTCGTTCGCCTGTTGCGGGGCATTCAGGATCAGTTCATCGATCTCCCGGTCCTCGATCACCTCGGCCATGCGCTCCCTGTATCTTTTTTCGATGTTCTCCCGGCCTTTGAAAAGTGTGAGCCGTCTGGTGCCCGATTTCCTGGCCAGCCCAATCGTTTTGAGGTCCCGCGAAAGATCGATAAGGGTGGCGTCCGTGCTGTTGCCCTCGACGGGACGGCCAACGTTCTCCATCGCGTTCCTCAGCTTGAAACCGATCTGCGATTCGCCGCCAAACGCTCCCGCTGAAGGCAGCTTCAGATGCTTCTGGCTGGCTGCAAGGGCCGACGAAATGCCAGCCTTGGCCTGGTCCGCCAGCCCCTTGCTAACGGCCTCCTCCAGATTCGCGTCGGCTCCGTTTTGCTGACTGCCCTGCCCGGCTGCACCGTTCTTTGCCCCGCCATGGGCTCCCTCGCCCCCGAATGCCTGGGCCGTTTTGGCGGACAGGGCGTCAAACGATCCCTTCTTCAACGCGCCGGGGCTGCCCTTTAACAGAGTGTCGACCGCCATTTGTCCCACTTTTTTGGCGAACGATGGGTCATCAGCAATCTTCTTCTGCTTCAGAGCAGCGGCCGCCAGCCCCTCGGTCCGCTTCCGAAACTGCTCGGCGACTTTCTCCCTCAGCGTTTTATCGAGGAATGCGTCTGCTTCTTTCCGGGCCGCGCTGCCGGAGGCCGTTGCGCCAGCGACCGCGGTGGATGCCCTTTTGGCGAAGGTCTTGCCAGCGGAGGCCAGCTTCTGACGGTGGTCGGAAATCTCACTTTCAATTTCCGCCAGGTCCTTTTCGGCCTGGCCGGAATGTTCTTGCGCGGCTTCGAGCTTTCCGTCAATTCGCTGCTTGGCCAGGGCGTCCGGCGGGGCGCTGAAGCTGGACTTGGGCGTTCCCTTTTCCGATTCCGGTTCCTGGTCGAGGGCTCCGGCCGAATCCTCCAGCGAGGCCCGCACAGCATTCTGAAGCTTTTTCTGAGTTCCGGTGACGGCTTTGCCGATTTCGTTTTCTGCCGCGACTTGGGCCTGGTGTGCCGCCTCCTTGAGACGTTTGTCAGCGTTTTCAACCCCTTTGCCGGCCTCCTGCAAAGCCTTCCCGGCCGCGGCGACATTTTTTTCGGCTGACGGGTTCAGGGTCCCGAGTTCGGAACCCAACTCGCCCCGGGCCTCCTCGAGATTCTTGATCAGGCCGCCAATGGCACGAGTTGCCTCAGAAGATCGGGCTGCAACGGCAGCAGCATCATTCTTGCCGAACGCTTCAGAGACCTTTTGCATCTCGTTGCTGAGGATCCCATTCGTGCCGGCAAGAGCTTTCGACACCGCATCCTTTGGTTGCCCGCTGGTGGCAATGGCCGGATTCCGGCTGGCATCTCCCAGGGCGGAAGTTGCCTTTCGAACGGATTCTTCGGCATCGTCCCGGGTCTTGGACGCTGACGCAAGACCGGCCTTACTGTCACTCTCCGCGGTCTTCGGGCTTTTATTGAGGCTGTTCGCTTCGCCATGGAGCTTTTCCGTCTGGGTCTTTGCCTTTTTAAGGGAACCGATGGCAGCCGACAGGGCTTCGCTCGCAGCGGTGGTCGCGCTTCGCTTCTTCTTCACTTCCTGTCTGGCCCTGGCAACGGATTCGTTGGCAGCCCTGGTCGCAGCGCGTGCGACCTTTACTTCTTTATCTGCCGCGGCAAGCTTCTTTCCGGCCTCACTGCGCTCCTTCTTCCGCCGGTTTTCTTCCTGCTTGAGGACCTTGGCCACCTGGTTCCGGGCCTTGGTCCCCTGGTTCTCCAGGGCCTTGATGACCTGCTTCTCAAATTCAGGGATCGATTGCTGGACCTGGTCGAGGATCTTGGCCACAATTGCCTTCTTGACCGCCTCATCAAGCATCTCGAGCAGCTTCTCCAGTTCCTTGCTGCGCAGTTCGTCCATCATCGCTTCGAGATCCGCGGCGGAAATATCAAAGTTCATCCCGTCCATCTGCTGCACCAGCTCCTCGATGTCGATGTCCATCTCTTCGAGCAGGTCTTCCCAGAACTCCTCGAATTCTTCCATCTCCAAGTTCTCGCTGAGCAGGTCGTATGCATCGGTTTTGAGGGCATCGACGACCTTCTCACGAGCCACTTCCCTCGTTGCCTTCTGAAGCTCCATCTCCGCCTTTTTCCGCGCCAGCTCTCTGGCCTCCTGCTTCAGCCGCAGCCGCTGCTCCTCAAGGTGCCGCTTCACCAGGTATGGGACGACCGTGGAGACGCCCACGATAACGTGCAGAACGATCGAAACGATGATGAAGATCCGGAGACGGGTGCTGATCTTGCTCTTGGTAGACATGGCGTTTCAACGTGAATGATTACGGTCAAAGATCGAAAGATTGCCCCAAGAATAACCGAAAACGAATTCTTAGACCCGCATGACGCAGGTGATGAAGATGCTTCATAGAGACGTGTAAATGACGGCGAAGGAGACGCCTTCCACGTCCAGAATGGTCAGGACATCGATGACTGCCGCGATGTTGCGGTACTTGGTCTCAGCATCCGCTTTGATCAATACGTGCTTGAAGCCGGTCTCCAGGATCTTTCTGTCCAATTCCTCTTTGAGCTTTGCCGGCTCGATCTCGTCTTCGTTAAGAAAGAAGTGATCGTCCTTGCTGATGGTGATGCTGAGTACCCGCTCATCGAGAGAAATGACTTTCGGATTCTCCGCGCGCGGCAGCGTCACATCCAGTGCCCGGCTCTCTTCGTGGAAGCTGGTGGCGACCATGAAAAAGACAAGCAGCAGAAAGATCACATCCATAAGCGGAGTGATATCGACGTCAGTCTTTTTTCTCTTGTTTTTCTTTCCCAGAATCCTCATCAGTTTTGTCTCTCTGCGGAGAGCCTTTCGGTGAGCTGCGCCGGCGTGATACTCGGATCATCTTGGTGAAAACCACATTCAATTCGCGCGTGAGCCGGTCGATCCGGCGGATGAAATAGCCCTCGGATGTAAGGCAGAGGATGGCAATGATCAGACCGCGGACGGTGGTGTCCAGAGCCGTCGTGATGCCATGAGCGAGGGTTTCCTTTTTGCTGGCGAGGTCGAGCTGGCCAAATGCGTACATCATGCCGAGAACTGTGCCGAGCAGCCCGAGGAGCGGAGCAATCTTGGCGATGCTGGAGAGAATATCCAGGTTGGCGTTCATTTTGTTTTCTACCTCGTCACCGGCCGTTTCCACCGCTTCTTCAATGCCCGCGTTGCCCTGGCGGTACTCCTCCAACTCCGCGGCCAGGGCAACCCCGAGCACGGTCTGATTCCCCTGGCAGGCTGCGACGGCTCCCGCCAGGTCCTGCTTCTGAAGGTCTTGCTCGATACTTCCCAGGAGTTGGTCGTCTACAAATCGTTTTCGCCGGGTCCGAATAAGACGTTCGATTATCACCGCCAGGCCCACGACCGAGGCGACAAGCAGGCAGCCGTAATCCACGGCGATAATGAGGCCAGTGACTTGCCCGGTGCGCGCCGCGTCCAGCGCTTCGGGATGGATGAAAAACTTAAGAATGATTTCGCCTGGATTTGCCATTGGATGCTTTGCCTCTGTGACGAGTGCGTTCCACGGAGCTCGGGGCCTTATGAACGCGGCGCTTCGAGCGGATGAAAAATGTCAAGTCTGGTGTACTGGAGTGCCGCAGTATGGTCGAAGCCCATTTTGTTCTCAAACACACTCGACCGCCTCTTCGCTGCGAGCCTGCCAGAGCCCTCAGGTTGTTCGTACCCAGGCGGCAGATTCGAAGAGTCTGTTGTTGCGTTTTCTTTTACCAATATCGTTCCGCGGGAGCTACTCTCAGGGCATTAACAGTGAGACACGACATCCGCATGCTTGGGAAGAAAGAGGAAGAGAAAATCAGAATTAAGAAATAATACTCCCTGAACAGCTACTGACTTAAAGACCTTAAAAGTCACAGGAGAAGATTACTGTACTGGTTCATCGCCACGGCGGATCAACCTATCAGTCCGGGGCACGGCGTATCCCGCCGTGCGGCCATCCTGTACACGGATCTACGCGGGTTCACGGTGCTGACTCAGGAGCTGTCTGCGGACGACATCTTCAAGATCATTGCGGATTACCAGTCTCGACTCGTGCCCATTATTCAGAAACATGGTGGCAGTATTGATAAGTTTCTTGGGGACGGAATCATGGCGACTTTTGGAGCCGCAGTGCCGACGGATACGTACGCGGCTGATGCGGTACGAGCGGTTCTGGAGCTGCAGCAGGCCGTGGCAGATTGGAATGCGTTGAGATCCAAGGCCGGGGAATGTGCACTGAACGTTGGGATGTCACTTGCTGCCGGCCCCGTCATCTTCGGGGCAGTGGGAGACCAAAGCCGGCTGGAGTACACGGTCATAGGAGATGCTGTTAATCTTGCTGCCAAGCTCGAAAAACACACCAAGGTCGAGGCAGTTCAAGCACTGGCCAGCAGCCATGTTCTGAACCTGGCACACGGACAGGGGTTGGAGGCGGAACACGTCTTTGAAAGCCGAAAGCAGGTAAACGTGGCGGGAGTCAGCGGACCCATGGATGTAGTGGTACTGAGCAGGTGAATGCATGTCACAGCTTGAACTTCTCCCGGCTATTTCAGCTCGAGGTTGTCCGGCATGACGCGCTGCCGCCAGTCCGTTGTCTTATCTTCTTCAAGGCTACACCTCGCAAAATCATAGGCACGGACATCCTGCCCGAAGCCATCTAAAGCCAAGCGTCCAGCATTCACCAACCGCTGCCAGAACAGCAAACACATCACTTAGCCGAGACCACCCACATCGGATAACGTAGTACAGGCCTTTCGTCACATTATTCCTATGAAAACAAATCTCTTCATTCTCATCTCAGCATTCCTCAGCATCCAGATTGCCCGGGCCGAGACGGCTCCATCCACAGCGCCTGACGAATTGACCGAGGGCGAGAGAGCGTTTCAAGAGCTTCTGACTGGTGCGATCCTTCAGGGCTCGTTTACAGAGGTCCGCAATGACAAAGTGGTTGTTTCCGGGGAGGAGAAATACACCATCGAGAGCGTAAGCAAAACCATAGGCAATCTCTGGCTTTTCAAGGCACGAGTTCAATACGGCAACAAAGACGTTACCGTTCCGATGCTCTTAAAAGTGGAATGGGCCGGGGAGACGCCGGTCGTCACCTTGACGGAACTGTCGATACCAGGGCTCGGCACCTACTCGTCGAGGGTAATCTTTTACAATCAGAAGTACGCCGGCACCTGGAGCGCCAACGACCACGGCGGCCATCTGTTCGGGAAGATCATCAAGAAATCGGATGGGAATATTCGGCCGGAGAAGTAGTTCACTCCTCTGACGCGATGTCGGTTGCACCAGACTTGTGCTGTTTTCCTGTCCTTAATAGTATCCGCTAGGTCGTGTCCCCTGTTACCAGACCAACAAGGCTTCAACCATGAATTATGCTTTTATGAGTTTTTCCTGTCCGGAACTTTCGTTCGCAGAGATGCTGTCAACCGCCACAGAGATTGGATACGACGGTATCGAACCCCGAACTGTCTCAAACCATCAACATGGTGTGGAGGTCGAAGCGGATGCAGCGCTGCGTGACAGTCTCCGACAGCAGGCCGCGGATGCCGGCGTCGTCATTGCCTGCGTTGCCTGTTCCGGCAGGTATGCTAACCCGGCTGATTCGGACGAACACGTTCAGGGCACTCGCGATCATATCGATCTGGCCGCCGACATCGGTTGCACCAGGCTCCGCGTTTTTGGCGGCGGTCTTGGTGAAGGGCTGAGCCGTGAAGATGCCGTTGCCCATGCTGGAGAAGCCCTGAAGTCACTGGCCGACCATGCAGGAGAGAGAGGGGTCACCGTCTGCCTCGAGACTCATGATTCCTGGTGCGATCCACGAGACGTGGCCTCTCTGATGGAATACGTGGGGCATCCCAACATCGCAGTAAACTGGGATATCATGCACCCCGTACGGACGGGATTCGCGACCATGGAAGAATCGTACGAGATCCTCAAGCCCTGGGTGAGGCACGTTCATTTTCATGACGGCACGTCTGATGGGCTCTGCCCGATTGGAGAAGGTGACATCGACCACCAGGTCGCGGTTCAGTTGCTGCAGAAAGATGGTTACGAAGACTTTCTGAGCGGCGAGTGGATCGGCTGGACACCTCACGAGGAACATCTGCCCGTCGAATTGGCGACAATGAGAGGGTATGAATCTTAGGCTGGTCATTCCGGCAAGAGTTGAGACTGGTACTCGTCGCAACTTCATTCGGCCTCCCACGCTCCCATCCACCCACACCGCCATCCTCCCACACCTCTTCCACCATGCCCGGCAAAGGACGCGCATCCACGCAAGGCAGGAACCTCCAATGGAAGGTTGTCGAACTTGCCCAGGGGCTTGGACTGGAAACGCGCATGGAGGTCAAAGCGGCCCGGCGAATCTGGGGAGCGGAGCGCCGCATCGATGTCGTGCTCAAGGAGGAATCCACCCGCAAGCTGCTCGGTGTTGAATGCAAGTTTCAGAAGGTGAAGGGCAGCGCGGAAGAAAAGATCCCGTCCATGCTCAAAGACATCGAGCACTGGCCCATTCCAGGCATCGTTGTCATCGATGGTCCGGGCTTTTCGAAGGGGATGGAGAATTTTCTTCTGGCTTCCGGCAAGGTGATCCAGTTCGAGGATCTGGAAGATTGGCTGCGGCTGTATTTCGCCCTGTAGGCCGCATTTCTCGAGGATTAGACGCGTTGGATGGCGTGGCGACAGGCTGCCACCAGCCTGTCAGCCCGGTAAAACGTGATCTGATCGACCAAACTCACCGAGCCCGGACGGCAGAGCCTTCACCCGGGCAGCAAACTGATTGAACAAGAACGACAACCTCGAATTCCACGTGGTCCTTAGCGCATCGGTGGAGCGCTTGGTTAGGTCATTTTGAACCGTTAGCATTGTTGTTACTGAACCTTGCTGGCTTCTCCACGCCACGATTTCGAGCGCTCCAGATTGCTCTATCGGTAAATTGGATATTACTGATCTTTTCCCGCAAATCGGGCCTCTGGTGGCCAATGTAGAATAAGCCGATTGCAGCGAATCCAGCAACAACCTCATCAGGGTCTGCTACGAGTTCTGCAAGGGGTTCGATCGCGGATGGTTCAGCCGCTTCCCCTAGCTAAGCTCAGATGAAGACCATTCAATATTCCACTCACAACCAAGTGATTACTGTGGGGTATCGGGCCTGACCCGTCGCGCACCGATCGTCACCCGTCCCCATTTGATAGTCAATCATCCTCGGAATCGCTACAGTCGGACGTTCTCAATTCCGTACGCCAGGAACGGACAATCTCTGATTCAATGAGAACACGCTCGTCACTGATTCTGGCTGTCGTTCTGTTTGCCATCACAGCGATGTCGGCCGAGCCGCTGCGTGTACTGCCCCCCGTCGTGACGGTTGAGGACTCCCCGATCAAGAAGGCTGTTGGCCTCTATCTGCGCCATCGCCTCGCTGAGTGCGCTGAAGTTGAAGTTATCGAAGGGCAGCGTGCGGAGCGGATCAGCCAATGGCTGGCGAGCGGGGCATTTATTCTGACGCCTTCGCAGCGATGGGAGCGGATCCGATCGTTCGTCGATGTGGATGTGATACTGCAGGTCCGGGTAAAAGGGCGCGGGAGGGGCAAAGGAAGCGATGTCACGGTCAGTATCCAGCGTGGCGGAGAATCCAGGGATCTCAGTTTCGACTTCCCGGCCGCCGGAGAGTTGCCCCGGATCGTCGGGAATCTGGCAATCACCGTCGGGAAAGAACTTGGCCTGAAGAACCTCGATGCCCTTGGCGAAGTGAGAATTCAGAGTGGAAGCGCTTTGCTTGCGGTCTATCAGATCCACGTGCTGCCCGTCATCACGGCTCATCGGCAGATGGGAGCGACGGCTTTGGAGCTTTCGCCGTCGGATCGATCTCTGCGCCACCCAGAGTTGGATCTTGCTGGCCTCAAGCTCAGCGTCGGGACCATCACGGCCAAGATGCGGAGCCGGAGCCCATCGCTGATCGCAAAGGCGTTCCTGATCGGAAGGAACGCCGCTTTCAACGTGATGGGCACACCGAATGAGCCCGCGGCCTATGAGTTCATTCGGCTGCCCGCGGATGAATACACGGCCAGGGCGCGCCGGGAGATGGAGAAGCTGCTGGTCGAGATTGCCCGACCCCTTACCTATGGAGATCGGGTCGGAGGCGGAGAAGGCGAAACGCCGGTGGAGTTTGCAGAAGCCGAAGATGATGCTGAAGAAGGGATTGACGTTCCGACCGCTCCAGAACTGAAAGCGCCGAGCCTAGTCAGCTCACAGCTTGGGGACGACAAATTCACCGACGCCCAACGCGCCGGTGCCGCCAGGTATCTTGGCCTGTTGGCCAGTGAGGAAGGCCTGCCGTTAATTGAGAAAGTGGCGCAAAGGGATGTCTCCAGGATGCGACAGGCTGCGGCACTCGCGCTGAGCGGGTACCCGGAGAAGAAGGGGATCGAGGCACTGCGGACATTATTGAAGGACGACGCTCTCCGTGTTCGTCTCGCTGCCGCAATCAGTCTTTGGAAGCGAGCGATCCCGCCCAGGAACTTGAGGGCAATAGCCAGGGAGGCCGTTGGCTCACCCGACCTCGTTCCGCTCGCAGCCAGGGCCCTGGGTGAAATCGGCACTGCAGAGGATGTGGCGATATTTCAACAGCTTTACCAGCACACCGATCTCACGATTCGCAAGACAGCGCTCCTGTCGTTACTGAAGTTTTCGCCTGACTCAGTAGGCGACTTGAAGGAGATTCTCCGTTCCGGTGATGTCGATACCGTTGCCCAGGTGGTCCGGCACGCGTCCGCATCCTTCGTCAGATCGCAGCAGAAACTTCTGGTACACTTGACGGACGATCCGAATCAGGAAATCGCCTGGGCTGCGCGCGATCGGATGGCGTCGATTCGCCCGAAGGAAGACCCGGCCCGAAGGGCGTTTGATCTCGTCACGAGCCATTTCTTAGTCCGGCATCGGTTGGTACGCCGGTTGGCGAAGTCGCCAGAGGCCTGGGCGGAGGACACCCTTGCGCGGGCGTGCGGCAACGCAGAGCCACACACGCGCGTCGCCGCGCTTGAGGCCCTGAGCAGCCGCAATTCGAATCGGGCGCGGCCGCTCCTGGTTGAAGCTCTGTCAGATGTTCATCAGCTTGTTCGACTGGAGTCTGCCGCGCTGCTGGCCCAACACGCAACAGGCGAAGAGGTCCAGGCCATCCGTGCCGTCATCGGTAAACAGCGGGATACGGCGACTCGACTCTATCTCGAAGACGCGCTCGCCCGTGGGGAATCGCGCGCTTTGCCAACACCTCAGGCGCCGGTGCACGCGATCCCAAAGGACCGCAACCTCGCATGGCTCTGCGGCGCCGGCAAGGCAGGCTCTGCTGAAGGTTCTCTCACTTCACCATACGACGCCTATTACATGATGAGTACACGGGTCGATCCGGGATGGAAGAAGACCTATGAAAACACAAACAAGATCTACATCGGCCGCGCCATGCCGATCGATGACCCCGGACCCATCCAGGTCGATCCCATCGCGCAGGATGCGTTCTGGCTTGGGCTGGATGCTGAGTTGACAGACAAGAACGTGCCCTGGCTCGACGGCGTCCTCTACGGTGAAGAGACCATGAAGATGACGCCGTCCGTGATCTGGCGCGAAGGATGGCGTCTCTTCTGCCAGGACGCGGGCATCAATCGCAAACGCGTCGCTGGAAACATCGAGAAGCTCAATCGCTACGAGAGACGAGCCTGGACGACCTGGGCGATGCGTAGAAGTGTGGAAGGATTCAATCGGCTCTACGACTACACAAAGCTGAAATACGGAAAATTTCGTCCCGGTTTCCAGGTGGCGACTTTCCTTGGCGAACAGGGCCTGTGGCCCGGGCCGAACGTCGCGGACTTCGATTGGAAGTTCGACATCGGCGGCGTGTACCACTACTTCGGCGACAGCCGGAAGACGGCCTACGCCCTCGTCCGCCGCTACAGAACCATCTGGCCCGAACGCCCCGTTATCTGGCTGAGTCACGGCATCGGTGTGTATGAGCGGACCCCAATCAAATTCAACCACAAGGTACCGACCGGCCCGATCACCGCGCGCTGGTGGCGATGCTATCGTGACAGCATGACAGCATGGCTCGCGGGCGCTGATACCGGTTGGTTCAGCATCTGGGGCTTCATGGAACACGACTACCGCGGCGGCGGAATCGGCAGCTTCAAAGGGCCGACTGTCACGCCAGAGGAGTTCAGTCCATCCGACCCGGTCGGCAAATCGATCCTGGATCGATGCATCAAACACGCCTTCAAAGGAGTGGAGAAATTGCAGCGCAACAAGGCTGAGATCAAGAAGCAGGATCCGAACAAGATCGATCTGGAAGACGGCGATGACGAGGAAGGCCTGGATGTCGGTGAGCTCAACACCGACGAGAGCGAAGACGTCATCGGCAAAGGGCTCGAAGAAGGCAAGGCCCGCCTGCGCACCGGTTTTTTCTTCTACCGCAAATACCTCTACGACCTCGCCCGACTGTTCCGCAGCTTGCCGAGACATTCGCCGAGCCCTCAGGCCCTGGTGATTCACCCCATTCAGAACGTCTGGTACGGGCGGCTGGACAGCCCTGGTGCCGATCTGCCGGTCGAGTTCGATTTCCTCATCGACATCAACAAAGTCAAACACCTCGACATCGGCCGCTATCGATTTGTCACCGTGCAGAATCCCGCCGCGCTCGAAGACGTAGCGATTCGGTCGATCACCCAATGGCTGAAAGAGAAGCCCGGCCTCCTTTACGTTCACCTCGACCTGACTGCAGATAACACAGCCCAGTCAGGCACGCTCAATGATTTCACCGGCCGCCTTAAGCAGGACTGGCCGTGGGAGAAGAGCGTGGCCACCGAGAGGCTGAGAACAGGCAAACCGGGCAGCCTGAAAATGTTATCCAACTCCGGCCCATTGCAGCTATCCAAAGCATGGCTGGCCTCGGCGTTCAAGGCCGAAGGCGATCACACCACCGTCCTGGGCCGCATCGGGCAGAAGGCCGCGGTTGTCCTCTGGAAGCACCCGGAATTCAAAGGCGGCGTTCTGTTCGACGGAATCATGGGCGGAGGTGGCACCTATCGGGTCTGGCTGCGAGACCAGTTGAACGCCATCCGTGAGAAGCACGAATTCGGACCGAAGCTCCGCGGCCCCATCCGTCAGATGCTCCACGAAGGGGGAGCTTTCACCGCAGCGTCCGCGACTGGGATTGGACAAGCGTTTCAATACGGAGGCCCAGACCTTGTAACCGGCTGGACTCAACACGCTCTTGGCAAGGGAAGCGGCGCGGCCTTTCTCCCTCGTGAGATGAACACACCACACGTAGCAGCAGGAAACGGTGTGGCCGTCCTCACCGAAAACCCGATTCAGAAATATGAAAAAGTCGCAGGTGGGTTAAACATCCAGACCGATGGCCTGATCCACGCAGTTTCGTCCACTGGCGAACTCGCCGTTCAGGCCAACGGGCAGGTACCCCCTGCAGTCAAGAGCGATGCCGCCAACGATTGGATTCTGCGCGGCCAGAACGACGGCGTGTTCCGCCTCAACACCAGCCGAGGCAAAACCCCGGGCAGCATCTACTTCATCCGCTCGAAAAGCATGCTGTCTATCAGGGTCGCGCCGTACACCCATCGGAGCAGATCGAAGTAATGGTTCTGCGATACTACAGGTGAGCAACGCCATGCTTCCATGATCGAGAAGACCGAATCGGGCAAGGAAGCCACCGAGGCTCCCACCGCCAGGATCGGGACTTGAGTCCAGGGCCTGTTAGCCACATGATTGGGGAAGCTATACCAACATTCAGAAAAGGAGACAGAAAGGTGCGTCCTGAAAAGACGATGAGCTCCCATAGCCAGACTCTCCTAAGCCCGGAGGTATGGAGTCGGAAGGCTCCAGCTACGGCCGCGGTCTTGACCGCGTCATGGATGACTACGCTGCCTGTAATCGTAGCTCTGACCGTTAGTGACTGCTGCGGCGAAGCTGCAAAGGACGCCGGACCAGTCTCAGTATCGAACTCCGAATTCGGCTTCCGATACGACCCGATGAAGTGGCTCAAAAGCGACCGGACGTTGCAGGGAGCGCTCGTCAGGACGCGCGTCCTGGGAAACCCAACGGATCGCGACAGAGAGATTCTCGAGAAGAAGATCAAGGCGATCCTCACTGATCAGAAGCCCGATGGCGCGCTGAGCGATCACATCTTGCACGCGGTCACTCAGACCGGAGGCCGGATCCGGGAACTGATTGAACTGGGGGCGTCGCCCGACCGGCCTGAGCTCAAGAACGCTTTGGCATACGTGCTCAAGCACGGCGGCAAAGACAAGGGAGAAAAGCAGGTCGGTCTCGGCATGGCTCGGGCCCTGAATCTGATGGGCGCCGCTGAGAAGTCTGCTGTCAAGAACGCTGTCAAACAGAAGATTGACCGGTCAGGGCAATGGAACCATACGTGGGCCGGGTGCCCCTGGACACCATCTTCCCAACTCAAACAGGTCTGGGACGTTCGCGTTTTCGACGATCGTTCTCTCGGTGTCATTATGAAGGGCCTGAAGGAAATCGAGGGCAAACTCAATTCCGCAGGCTGCCCCTGAGCTGAAAGAGAATGTGAAGCAGCGAATCATTCAGGAGTTCTTCCTGCCCGCCGGCATTCGAGCGCGCAATCACTACAACGGCCCCAACAACATGCAGTTGACGCAAAACATCGCCGCCCTCTATGGCGGCTTGGCCGCGCGCAACTGGCCACTGGTGGCGTTCTCCTACAACGCGGAACATGGTCTCCTGCCGCTCCTCACGTGGGCCTTCGGCGAGGACGGGCTTCTGCGGAGCGAGACCGAGCATCACACTTACGCGGTGAATCCCCTGCTCTGGACGGCCGAGCTGCTCCACGGAGTCGGCATCGAAATCTATGGCAAGCGGATGCACACCATCCTGCACAGCCGAAGCGCGGAAGCTTTCAAAAAGTCTTACCTGTATCCCCACGTCACCGCCTACATCGACGAGCATCGATTCGCAGGCCAGCAGTTTCTTGAGGAGTTAAAGAAGCAACCACAGACCGACGGCGAACACATGAAGGGCGGCACTTCGTGGCTCAGATGGAAGGGGCTGGAGGTCATCATGAACTGGGGCCGCCTCGCCTTCCGAGGATGTCCCGCTTACGGGGCCCTGCAGATTCGTGGTAAGGGCCTGGACATGGGTGGCGTCGTGCAGAGCCAGGGAGACCGTTCCCTCTTCGGAAACAGTGTCATCATCTTCGACGAGCTCTACAAACATTCCATAAGCGAAGCCGTCGGCTACGACGTGATGGGGCCCGTGCAGTTCATCCAGGCGACCAGTCCGAGAAACTTCGCGGACTGGAACACCACCCGGACCCTTGCACTCATCGACGAGCATGTGTTGATTGTTGACCGCGTGCAGACCACGAAACCGCGAACAGTAGACTGGCTTGTGCGAAACATGAACTCCGCGCCGGCACTGCCGGTCGAGAACCGAAAAGGCTCCTTCACCGACAAGCCAGGGAAATTCTCGCAACGCATCTATTACGGCGCGGAGGTCAAGAGCCACCAGTTCAGTGAGACCAACGGAATGTGGCAGACCAAAGACGGCCGGCTGACTATGGCCGGTGCGCCCGCAACCCGACTCTATGCCTTTCAGTGGATGAAGTCACCGACATTGATGGTGAGACGCAAGGGCATCACGAAAACCCACTTCATCGCAGTGGCCTCGAAGCAGACGAAGTCAATCGAACAGTTGCCGGTGAAGGGGGCCGGTGGCAAAGACGCGGACGCGGTTGGAGTGAAGATTACCCTCAAGGACGGCAAGACATTCCACGCGATCATCAATCACGAATCCGCTGGCGAGGTGAGGCTCGGTAACTTGAAAACGAAGGAACGCTTCGCGACTGACTACGAGGAGGCCGAATGAGAGCGCACGATGATGAATGGGAGTCCACGATTCGCGATCAGAGCGGTTCTCTGAGAGCAACCCTGGACCTGCCAGGTTTGTCGGAGCAGGGGTTGGAGTAACGGCTTTAGCCGGGGCTGGACTCGCCATCCGCTGAAAGAGCCCGGCTAATAAAGCCGTTACTCCAACTCCTTCGTTCCGACAAGAGAGACTCAGATGGTGCCGGGGGTGACCTGGCAGGCGGCGATCAATCGGGAACTGTGCGCCCTGCCAGGTCAACGGAGCTTTTGACATTGCTTTCAGTCCGATAGCCCCGGAGTCGTTTTCTTTCGACGGCGACGTGTGTCTCCAGGCGGTATGGCTCGCCGGGGCCGAAGTGGTAGAGATGAATGCCACGGATGCCATCAGCGTCTGCGTCCGGGAAGTCAGAGGCCGAAAGGGCAGCTTCGCCTGTAAGGATCAGTCGGAACTCGCGTCCCGGCACGTTGCCGCGCCACTGTCTGTTGACGGCTTCGTTGGTGATGACAGTTCCGTCGTAAACCCATCCGTTCCAGACCAGGTCGTAGTCAGCCGGCGGCTCGAAGTAAAGGCGACGCTTCGCCTCGTCCACGCGTAACACCGAGAGGATGAGCGGCTCTTTGAAGGCGTCCCGGTTGAACTGGCGCATCCGGACAGGTTTTTCGAATGGCCCGTAGTAAAGGATGACCGGGTCCCTGGTCTTTTCAGGAGGGGCGAAGCCGGCCACGGATACGGTCCGCTTCCCGTCCCCGTTGGCGTCCTGAACATCAGCATTCCTGATGGGCGTAAACAGAGGCATCCACATCTCTGCGACTTCGGTCCGCTCGACCCTCCAGTACTTTTCATGACTCTCGTTCGTTGCCACAGTCCCGTCATAGTATCGAGGTTCCGCCGCGGTCATCGGCATGGCAATCCTGGGGTAGACCGCTCGAGCAGCGGGGTCGATCTTCATGACATGCGAGCGATAGATCGCCTGCGAACGGGTGAGGCGCACCTGACCAGTTTCTGTGACGACCTTGTCCGCAGTCAGATGCGGCAGGCGCCCGAACTGAATGACGGAACCATGAACTTTTTCTGCCGGAAGTGGAGGTGTGGTATCGAGAAGGAGAGTCCCGGGATCGAAGGAATCGATCTTGCCTTCGTAGGCCGCTTGTTCAGCCTTGATGGAGATTCCCTTCCCATTGAGGTAGGTGCCACCGACCATCTGTGCTCTGAGCGTACCATGCGAGTCTGCCGCAATGAAGGCGAAATGCGCGTCGGTCTCGAATCCGCCTTCGACTCTCACGGGCTGCCCGGTTTCGCTGATGATGATGGTGTCTTTCCGCCCCCATCGGGAGACGACGTCGACAGCCCGAGAGGCTCGAGAACCCTGCGCGCCGCCATCGATCTTCAGCATCCTTACTGAGACAAGGTTGGTTTCGCTGTAAAACGGCTCAAAGACAGACGCATAGGTGTCGTGCAGGCTTGTGCTCGATTCCCGTTCGATCCAGATGTAGGGCACGTCCCAGTTGTAACGCTTGTGCCTGCCTTTGGCGGTGAAGAACCGGCGGCCGCCCTGACCAAAGATGTGGTGACGCATGCCAAACTCGCCGGGAATGGGGCCTCTCTGCGTGGCGAGGTACCTGATGACGAGCGGATCTGATGCAATGCCTGTCGACGGCTCTCCCGCGCGGTAAAGCAGCGCCTTCGGCCCATCAGGCGCGGGGGAGGTAGGAACACTGAATTCTGTTTCCCTGGCCCTCATGCCGTGAGTGCAGTAGGTATGCACGCTGCCGCCCCCCACGCGCACAACATCGAAAACGTAACAGTGGCGCAGGGCGTTCTCTGTCCCGCCCGCCGAATCTCCCCGGAGGACCATTCTCCCTCCATGCACTCCGAGATCGACCATAACCACGTCACGCCTGAAATCTTTCAGGTCTGGATGGCTCGAGCTCCATCCGCCAGCGGATGCGAATCTGGCACCACGCAGAGAGCGCAACAGAATGGGATATCCATACGCGCCGGAGTTGACGCCAGTCGACTGAAAGGACGTGCGGTCGACCTCGACCGTATTGTGCTGTGCGGTGAAACGCATCCAGGGCCATCCCGCCCGGCCTCCGTCGGGGATGATTCTCCGATTGTACGCCAGGAGGGTCAGGTCAAGGAGATCTCCGTGGGCATGGCCTCGCCCCGATCCGTGATGGAGGGAAAATGCAGCCTTAAGCTTGAGGTCAGGACTTTCGCTCCCCAATTCCAGATGACTGTAGCCCAGGTCAGGCATGCAGACGGAATCTCCGTGCACCACAGGATTTCTGGCCTTCCGGGCCGCTCGCTGGATGGTCTTCCACTCGTTGTTGCCGACGTCTCCGGTACGCCCGTACGCCTTCGCCAGCCAGGCCAGCCGAGGATCACCGGATTTTTCGAAACACCATTCGTAGAACCGGCTGCGCACATGAGGAGTTCCTCCCCCCAGGGGAACAGAATCAAAGAGATGACGAATCGATTCGCCGCCATCGCCTCCTACAGGTCTGAACCCTCCTGCGGTTCTGAAGTTCAGGAAATACTGCCCGGCCTGAAGCAATCTCGCATTCACACGAGGATCGTAGACTGAGCGCGGAACGTTCCCGCCGAGCTGCGCGTACCGCTCCAGGCTTATGGCATTCATGACCAGATTCAGAGGCACTCCTGTCTGGTAATATGCCCCGCCGTTGAAATTAGTGCCGTCCCTGTTCACGCTATTGAGCAGCGTGTCCTGGTACCCGCCGTCACCCGTCAGGTCGGCAAAGGTCTGCCGAAAGAAGCGGTCCATCCAACGCTGCCCCACCTCATTCGGACCGAGAGCCAGAAGAACTTCTGTAGCCTGGCGCTCCCAGTAAAGCTGCATGCCTTGACGGTCGTATCGAAACAAAAGTGATAGCTCGTACTGCAGGACATTGCAGTCGAAGAACGCCCGAAGGTCACCGGGCGTCCGGACGGAAGGCAGCAGGGATTGGGCTGCCTTTGCTAGAGCCGTATCTTTCCGAATCGCATCGAAGATACGATCGTAGATCTTCGGCAGCATAGCCGCCGGCATCGGATGGCCGTAGGCCCGCCCGAAACGGTTATATGAAACATCCTTGAAAATGGCGGGGTGCTGCACGCGCTCGCAGAAGGTCGGATTCCTGTCTCCCAGCACTACAAGAATGAGCGCGGCCTCACGCGCGCTGACCGGGTCCGCATATTTCTCGTATTCCAGACTCCTTGCCTGGGCCTTCTGCGCGAGGGAGACGGCGCCTCGTCCAGTCCTGTTCATCTTTGGCATCATCGAACGCAGACCATCGAGATGCTCGATCATCTGCTGAACCGACGCATCCATGGGAAGGTCATGCTCAATCTCGTCCCTCATCCTGTCCCTGCGATGTGCAAGGCGAATCCGCGCCAGAGACACATCATCAACCATGTGCCTGCCCTGTTTGACGGCCCGCCTTTCACATTCCCCCAACTCGTCACGGACCTCAATGAAATCGAGCAGAATGGAATCCTTGCTTCCCTCCCCAACAGCAAAAGAGATGCGACACTCCCCCTGCCGTCGGACAGTGAAGAACAACCGAGTGACCACCTGGTACATCGGCTGATATGCGATCCGCTGGCTGGAAAGCTCCTCATTCCCGTCAGGCGTCCGAACGATCATCTCAATAACCACCGGCGGCCATGGCCCCATCACCTTCGATCCCTTCACCCGTGCATACAGCCACACTCCATAGGTGGAGGGAACGAGGTCCACGGTATGCGAAATGGGAGTGCCGCCTCTTACCAACTGGACGGCCTTGCCGCCGGAGGCAAATGGGTCCTCTTCGACGACCGCCTTTGCACCCTCGAGGGTCTCAGCCTCGACCGTCTCGATAACCGGGACGTTCTGATACTCATTCAGCACTCGCGCCCGCCATCCCCACGCGGGAGTAAGGACCAACAGCGCCAACAGAAGGGGTCTAAGATTGAGGAGCACAGTCTTTGAAGTTCGGTCAAACAAGTCGCACTCCGAAACCAGGATTGAAAATAATCGCAGGGAACTTAAACCCCACAGACCCCAAAGGTCAAGAGGATCAAACCAAGGGGGATGGGAGACGTTCTGCTCGTGGCCCACTCAGTCGGCGCACGACCGCATCGGTATGGAATCTCTTTGATACGAAGTTACTATCGGAAACCGATCACCGGAATATTCAATGACCTGTCTTTTCTTCTTCATCTGTTCACAGACTGCCCTGTTGCATGCGCAGGATATGCCTCCTTCGCAGATGCAAGGAGGCCGGGAGATCCTCAGGCTTGACCACTGGACGAATCCGAAGTCATGGGCGTCCGCCGAAGCGGAAGTGAAGGCCTCGGACAAAAAGCATCCTGATGGCCTGCCGCTCTGTCATCTTCATATCCCTGTCGATCATCACGCCGGTGAAGTGAAGTATCCCATCGGATGGCCCCGCACGTGGATGTTGGTCCGGTCATTGTGGGAGAAGGATTGGCGCTCCTGGGATCGGCTGGAGTTTTCTATCTACACGGAATCTTCACGGAAGACGCTGCCGAAGACCCCGCTTACCTTTCACCTTTATTGTCCCGATAAGAGACGGCAATGGCACCGCATACTGTCCGAATTGAAACCGGGCGAATGGGTTCACTACTCGATGCCCATCAGCGATATGAAATTCGTCGATACGGTC
>Ga0208129_1000280_pt1 | contig 22031 bp, 16 predicted proteins | sample ETNtaG_13_FD_185759 | JGI IMG/M metagenome (GOLD analysis project Ga0208129, IMG submission 185759) | Marine microbial and viral communities from oxygen minimum zone, Eastern Pacific Ocean - ETNP201306PF47B (SPAdes) (version 2) | ecosystem: Environmental > Aquatic > Marine > Oceanic ...
CCTTTGCCGATCTCGACGGCACCACGGCGATCGTCCACGGCAAACCAAACGACAGTGAACTGGTCAGTCGCATCATCACCGACGATGAGGACGATCTCATGCCACCGCCCGACTCGGGCAAAACACTCGACGACAGCCAAAAGGCGTTGCTCCAGCGATGGATCGCCGAGGGTGCTCAGTACGATCTTCACTGGGCCTACAAGCCGATCACCCGCCCGATGCCGCCAAGCGTTAAAAGAGGCTCCTTCGTCATTAACGACATTGACCGGTTTGTACTGGCCACGATGCGGGCTAAGGGGTACGAGCCGGCGCGGGAGGTTGATCGACGCACGCTGATTCGCCGGTTGTCGTTCGATCTCACCGGGTTGCCGCCAACGTGGGAGCAGGTGCAGTCATTTGTTGGCGACTCATCGCTGCACGCCTTCGAGAAACTGGTCGATCGGTTGCTGGCCAGCCCGCATTACGGCGAGCGCATGGCAGCATTTTGGCTCGACCTCGTTCGCTATGCAGACACGATGGGTTACCACTCGGACAATGAGCAAACCAAGCCGCTCTACCGCGAGTACGTCATCAACGCCTTCAATAACAACCTGCCGTTCGATCGGTTCACGCGCGAGCAGCTTGCCGGCGATCTGTTGCCCGACCGCACGCGGCAGCAGTTGATAGCCTCCGGATACAACCGGCTGAACATGACCACTCGCGAGGGCGGTTCACAGCCGAAGGAATACATTGCCATATACCTCGGCGATCGTGTGCGCAATGTCTCAGCCGTCTGGATGGCCACTACGCTCAACTGCACGGAGTGTCACGACCACAAGTTTGACCCGTTCTCGATGAGGGATTATTACAGTCTCGGCTCGTTCTTCGCTGACCTCGAGGAGACGCCGGTTGGCCCGCAGAAATACACACCGTTGCCAACCCGCGCTCAGCAGGCCGCGGTGGATGAATTAAAGAAAAAACTTCCGGTGCTTGAGGCGATGCTCAACACGCAGACCCCCGCGCTCGACGACGCCTTGGCCAAGTGGGAAACCGCACAGGTCAAGTGGACTGGGCTGGAGCCAAGCGGAGCATTGTCCGAGAACGGCACTGAGCTGACGATTCGCGAGGATCACTCTGTTCTCGGCTCCGGCACGCTGCCGGACACGGACACGTACACCGTGACGCTCAAGGGTGCTCCCGCCGGCACGCGGGCATTTCGTATCGAGGCGCTCCCCGATGACTCGCTGCCGAAGAAAGGCCCGGGCCGCGCCGGCAACGGCAACTTCGTGATCACGGAAGCGATCGTGAAAGCCGGTGAAAAAACCATCCCGTTGCGGAACGCCACAGCGTCTTTCGAGCAGACGCTGGCCAACGAGAATAACCCGTACAAGAAGTGGAGCGCCGCCAGCGCCATCGACGGTGACGCCAAGGGCGCGTCGTTTGGCTGGTCCGTGCTGCCGAAAGTGGGTGTCGCACAGCGGCTCATCTTTGAAGCGGCCGAAGCCCTCGAGGGGGCGGGGGAGCTTACGTTCATTCTGAAACAGGCACACGGCACGCAGCACACGCTGGGGCGATTTAAGATTTTTGCCACCGATCACGCCGGCAAAGTGACGGCCGACTCCGCTGTGCTGTCAAAAAAAATCGGCGACATCCTTGCCATCCCATTAGCCAAACGGAGCGACGGGCAGAAAAAAAAGATCGCCGCGCACTACCGTGCGTTTGCACCCGAATTGGCCGATACACGCAAAGATCTGGCTGACCTCAAATTGCGGATCAAGGAGTTGGAAAAGGCGTTCCCAACCTCGCTCGTCTCCGTGCGTCTGGCCAAGCCGCGCACGGTGCGCATCCTGCCGCGCGGCAATTGGCAGGACGACTCCGGGCCGGAGATGCAGCCGGCGGTTCCTGCCCATCTCAAGCGCGGTGACTTCAAGGGCCGCGCCTCGCGCGGCGAATTGGCGGACTGGTTGGTTTCAAGGGAGAATCCACTCACTGCCCGTGTGATGGTCAACCGGCTTTGGGCGATGTGTTTCGGGCGCGGACTCGCCACGCCGCTGGATGACTTTGGCTCACAGGGTACGCCGCCCACTCACCCGGAGTTGCTCGACTGGCTGGCGGCCGATTTTATGGATCACGACTGGGACATCAAGCGAACGATGAAGCTGCTCATCACCAGCGGCGCGTATCGCCAGTCCTCCACCACCGATGCCGAAACTCTGGCCGCCGATCCGTTCAACAAATGGCTCGCGAGGCAGGGTCGATGGCGGCTGGACGCGGAGATGGTGCGTGACAACGCTCTCGCCGTGAGCGGCCTGTTGGCCAATCCGATCGGCGGAGCCAGCGTCAAGCCGTACCAGCCGGTCGGTTACTGGAAGCATCTCAACTTTCCCAAGCGTAAATGGACGCACGACAGCGGTGTCAGCCAGTATCGTCGTGGGCTCTACACCTTCTGGTGCCGCACATTTTTGCATCCGAGCATGCTGGCGTTCGATGCGCCGAGCCGGGAGGGCTGCGTTGCCCAGCGTACCCGCTCGAACACACCGCAGCAGGCGCTCGTCTTGCTCAACGACCCGACCTACGTCGAGGCGTCGCGGGTGTTTGCTGAGCGCATTTTGCAGCACGGCGGCGACACGGATCGAGAGCGGCTGGCTTGGGCGTTCGAGCGGGCGCTGTGCCGCAAGCCAAGCGATGGCGAGCGCGATATTTTATTGCGCCTGGTCGGGGAGCGCGCCGGGTATTTTGCTGCGCACGCCGGGGCGGCCAAGGCAGCAGCCGCCGTAGGTGAGTGGACCGTTGCCAAGTCGCTGAAGCCGGAGCGCGTTGCCGCATGGGCGGCGGTGTCCCGCGCGATTTTAAACCTGTACGAAACCACATCCCGTTTTTAAATCCCTGTAAAATGAACCCGGAACAATTTGCCACTGGACTAAATCGCCGCTCGTTCTTGAACAACGTTTCGCTGGGTGTTGGCTCGCTCGCATTGACCTCGATGCTTGGCCCGAGCGGCTTGGCCAAGCCGGGCAAGTTGTCGTCGTTTGGCGTGATTAATCCGCTGCACTTCGCCCCCAGGGCCAAGCGAGTGATTCACCTCTGCATGGCTGGCGGGCCGTCCCATCTTGAGACGCTTGACTACAAGCCGAAGCTTGCGGAGATGAACGGCAAGGGCATGCCCAGGTCGATCACCGACGGCCAGCCGATCGCCCAGTTGCAGGGAAACAAGGAATTGAAATGCCTCGGGCCGCAGCATGAGTTCAAGACCTTTGGCCAGTCCGGCCAGTCGATCTCCAGTGCACTGCCGCATATCGGCGGGATCGCGGATGAGATTTGCATCATCCGCTCGATGACCACACAGCAGATTAATCACGACCCGGCGCATACGTTCATGAACACCGGCGCTCTCATTTCCGGCCTGCCCAGCATGGGCTCGTGGATCAATTACGGGTTAGGCAGCGAGGGCAGCGAGCTGCCCGGTTTCGTGGTGCTGACTTCGGTGGGCGGGGCGCAGGATCAGCCGATTGCTTCGAGGCAGTGGCACAGCGGCTTTTTGCCAAGCCGATTTCAGGGTGTGCATTTCCACTCGACCGGTGATCCGGTATTGTACATAAGCAATCCCAAGGGCGTGGATTCGAAAGGACAGGGTGCGGTTATCGACGCCGTCAACTCGATCAACAAACTACGCAACAAAACTGTTGCCGATCCGGAGATTGCCACGCGCATCAGCCAGTACGAGATGGCGTTCCGCATGCAGACAAGCGTGCCGGAACTGATCGATACGTCTAAGGAACCGGAGCATGTGTTTGACCTGTACGGGGCCAAGCCGGGTGACGGTTCGTTTGCGAGCAACTGCATGCTGGCCCGGCGCCTGGCCGAGCGCGGTACGCGGTTCATCCAGCTTTATCACCGTGGATGGGATCACCATGGCGGCGTGAAAAACGGTGTGCTCACCACGGCCAAGCACATCGACAAGGCTTCCGCCGCGCTGATCAAGGACCTGAAGGATCGTGGAATGCTCGACGACACGCTGATAATCTGGGGCGGCGAATTTGGCCGCACCCCGATGGCGCAGGGTTCCGGGCGCGATCACCACATCAAAGGCTTTTCATTCTGGCTGGCTGGCGGCGGCATCAAGGGCGGCATCAGCTACGGCAACACCGACGACTTCGGCTACAACGCTGTCCAGGATGTCGTCAACGTGCACGACTTCCACGCCACGATGCTGCATTTGCTGGGGGTGGATCACGAAAAATTCACCTTCAAATTCCAGGGTCTGGACTTCCGCCTCAGCGGCGTCGAGGAGGCTCACGTGCTCAAGAAGTTGATCGCGTAGGGCCGACTATCCCGATCAGTCCACGACAAATCAGGGCGCTGTCGATAAAGTTAAGGCTTGGCCAGGCGGGCGGCTGCTTTTTTGACATTCCAGCCTGTTTGCACGAGGGCGTGGCTGGCTTCGGCGTGGCTGGCGTTGGTGAGTTGGCAGACGATGCGCACGGCCCGGTCGCGCAGCTTGGTGTTGCTCGGATCGAGGTCGATCATCAGGTTACCGATCACTTTGCCGCTCTTGGCCATCGCCAGCGTGGTGATCATGTTCAGGATCAGTTTGGTGGCGGTGCCGCTTTTGAGTCGGGTGGAGCCAGTGAGTAGCTCGGGGCCAAGGTCGGGCTTGATGAGGACATTCGGCCAGTTTTTGCTCGGAATTTTCAGCGTCGGGTTGAAACAGAGCAGCACTGTTTTCGCGCCGCGCCGGTTGGCCTCCCAGATGCCGCCCCACACGAACGGTGTCCGGCCGCTGGCAGCGATGCCGATGAACACGTCCTTCTGTCCGACACCGCGGAAACGCACCGCCTCGGCGCCGGCTTCAGGGTCGTCCTCGGCACCCTCGATCGAGCGGTACAGTGCCGGTTGGCCGCCGGCGATGATGCCCTGCACCTGCCTCGGGTCGGCGCGGAAGGTGGGCGGGCATTCGCTGGCGTCGAGTACGCCCAGGCGGCCGCTCGTGCCGGCGCCGCTGTAAAAGAGCCGGCCCCCGTTTTGGAATGCGTCGCGCACCCAGCCGATCACGTGCACGATTTTGGTTTTCTCGCGCGCGATGGCGACGGGCAATTGGCTGTCCTCATCGAGAAACAGGTCGATCGCCTGGCCAAGCGGCATGCGGTCGAGTTGCATCGAGCGCGGATGGCGCTGCTCGGTTTGCGCTTGGCCAAGCTGCGCGAGGCCGGGCACGGGGATGGTCGAGCGATTGGCCTCGACCGTGGCGCTTGGCTTGGCGGGTGGGCGCTTGGCCAGGCGGCAGGCGATGTTGAGTGCGCCGGTGCAGCTTTCGTTTTTCAGTGTGGCGACCTGTGAGCCGGGTCGCCGGGCGCGGATGGCCTTGGCGACCTTGGCGGCAAACTTGGGCTGCTTGAGCAGCACGCTGCCGGCCAGCAGGAAACGAACCGACCCGGTTTTGCCGACAAGTTTTTTGGCGCACGCGCAGGCGTCCTCGGCCAGTGTGTTCGCTGCAGCGGCGAGAATGTCGGCGGCGATCTTGTCGCGCTTGGCCCAGGCGGCGAACACTTCTCGGGCCAAGCCGGCGACCTCGGCCTTTTCGGCTTGGGCGATCCAGTCGATGAGTTGGTCGGGTGAGTTGAGTTGCAACCGGCACAGCAGTCGTTGGCCAAGCGCAGACCAGACATCATCGCGGTCGAGATAAAACACGCAGGCCTTGAGGGCACGCAGGCCGATTTCGTAGCCGCTGCCCTTGTCGCCTAGGACGTGGCCCCAGCCGCCGAGCTTGGCGGTGGTGCCGTCAGGCGTCTGACCGAAGCAGCAGGAGCCGGTACCGCTGAGCACGAGCACGCGGCTGGCCGGCTTGCACCAGGTGTCGGCGGCAAGGGCGGTCTCGAGATCGTTTGTGGCGTGGATCGTGGCTCTTGGCCAGGCGATGGAGGCGGAGCGGTAGAGCCGTTTTTTGTCGGCTTGCGTGCATGTGCCAGCCATGCCGATGGCAACCGCGACCGGCTCGGAGAACTGTTTGGCAATCTGGCGTAGCCGCTTGGCCAACTGTGCGTCGTCAAGCAACCGGAGGTTGGCCGGGCCAAATTCGGCGCGGACGACCTGACCATCATCCTCATGCAACGCGACAGTGTGTGTGGCTCCACACTCGATGCCAAGCATTCCAGGCATGGGTTAGCCTTCAAGCAGCCCGGCCGGGGCGACCTCGATTTTGGCAGCGAGTTCCTTCGGGATATTGCAGGCTTTCATCGCGCTGCGGTCGGCGATCGAGACGCAGACGACGGTCATCTCCCCGGTTGCGGCGAGTTCAGGCTGATCGCCGTTGAGCTTGTGGATTCGGAATTTATAGGTGATCGACTTGGAGCGCAGCCTGGCCACGAGCAGATGAATCTCGATTTCGTCCTCGAAGCGCAGTGGCTTTTTGAAGTCGAATCCGATGCGGACACGCGGCCACCCGACACGCGGGCTGTCCTTGGCGGCAACAATCGAGTGGCCGATCGAGCGAAAAAACCGGTGCTCGGCCGCCTCCAAGTATTTGGCATAGTTGGAGAAATGCACGATGCCGGCCATGTCGGTCTCGGAAAACTCGACGAGGCGGACGAACTTGAACTCGTATGCCACGGGGGAAATGTAGGGATACCCGGTGCCGAAGACGACAGGTTTTTATTTACCGAGAAGGCCGCGCAGGTAGGCAAACACGAGGTCGGGCAGGTCGTCGCTGTATCCGCCCTCCATCGCACTGACCACCGGCACGCCAAGGCCGGCGAGCGTTTTGCCAAACCACCTGAAATCCTCAGCGCTGAGTTTCTGGTTACAGAGTGGGTCGCCGGCGTAGGCGTCGAAGCCGGCGGAGACGATGATCAACTCCGGGCTGTACACCTTGAGATCAGCGATCGCGCGCTCGGCGATCTTTCGGTAATCCTCGCGCGGCAGGTTGGGCCGGGCGATGTAGTTGTGGCAGTTGTCGAACGACTTGGTGCCGGTGCCGGGGTAGGCGGGATGCTGGTGGATGGAGAAGAACTCGATGCCGTTTTTTCGAGTAAGAATTTCCTCGGTGCCATTACCGTGATGCACGTCGAAGTCGAACACGGCAACTTTCCTCGAGTCGGCAGCCTTGGCCTCGAGCGCGGCGATGGCGACTGATCCGAGATAGCAAAAACCCATCGAGTGTTCCCTCGTGGCATGGTGGCCAGGAGGACGCAGCAGGCTGAAGTTCGGCTTGCCGGCTTTGGCCAGTTCGAGTGCCTTGAGCGCACCGCCGACGCTGCGCAGCGCGTGGTCGCGAATGCCTGCGTGGTAGGGGGTGTCGCTGTCAAAATCGTGCGGCACAGCCAAACGCTGAAAGTGGTTGGTCGTGTGGGCGCGCAGCACTTTGGCCTTGGGTGCTGGCTCAGGCTTGAGCCACTCGAGCTTGAGGCTGGTCTGTGCCTTGAGTTGCTTGACCGTGCCGCTGACCCGGAACGGCCGCTCCGGGTGCCCGGGCGAGTCGTAGGCGGTGCAGCGCTCGTCGGTGATGATGGTCATTTTACTGGGAGGGAATTTAGCGCTTCGTCAAGCCAATGAAAAGCATCCGTCCGTTAATTTCCGTTTGCGCTGCCTGGCCAAGAGGGGCACTCTTCGGCCTTCCAATGATGACGACGTTTCTCATCCTTGGCCCCTTTGTTTTTGTGTGGGCGGTGGCGGTGCTGTTTTATGCACTGGGCCGCCGGCGCGCGCGGCAGGTGCAGTTCGACGAGATCAACTTCGCGCGCAGCGTGCGGCAGCGGCTGGTGCCGTCGGTCTTCAGCCGCCCGCGCACCTGGCTGGCGATCCGGTCGCGCAACCCGGAGGATGTCGCCCGCTCGATGGGCCTGGGCGACCTGCATCCGTGCGCCTTTGCCGAGGCGATGGCCGACCCCGACGTCGGGCGACTATTTGTCTCGCCGCCGGTCAATGGCTGGGTGGTGGTCATGGGGTGGGCGTTGCCCGATCCCTCGGAGGACATCGATGCCTGCTACCGGTTTCTCGCCGACATGAGCGGGCGGCTGGGCCATCTGCAGTTTTTTCACGGCAACCCGGCGCTGGGCCACCATGCCTGGGCCAGGCTGATCGAGCGGAAGGTCATCCGGGCCTACGCGTGGACCGGCGAGACAGCCTGGAACCAGGGCAAGCCGACGCGGGCCGAGCAGAAGACCGGCATGTGCTGTTTCGACTATCTCACGGACGGAGATGAGGAGTCGTATCAGCGTTGGGAGATTGTTGGCACGAACGTGGACCGACTGCCGGTGCTCGCCTCGATCTGGAGCGTGGACCCGGTGGTGTTCGAGGACGCTGCAATGCGGTTGAAGCCGGGCTGGGCCGGCCGTTTGCCGGTGCGCCGTTCCGAGATCAATTGACCGCCGCCTGGCCAAGCGCTCCCGATGACGCCCGACGAATGCCCGAACTGCGGCGCGGATCTTTCGGCCAAGGCGCGCGCCTGCCCCGAGTGTGGCGCCTGCCCGGACACTGGCTGGGCCGACGAGGCGCAATACGAGTCCACCCACCTGCCGGAGGAGGAGTTTGACTACGACGACTTTGTGGCGCGGGAGTTCGGGCAGGGTGGGAGGCCGAGGGGCAAACGTTTGCACTGGCTCTGGGTCGTGGCGGCTATTCTTCTGATTCTGTTTTTCCTGACGCACGTTTGGTAAGTGATTGCGGGCTTTACAAACCTCCCCGGGACTCGCAGGGTTTCGGGCGTTGTTGATGAGGTGGTTTTGTTTCATTGGTGCCTGTTTTTTCCTGTTGGCGGGGTGTACCACCAGCACCATCACCAACCTCACACCGCGTGAGCTGCCCTGGAGCCAAACCGGACTGTACCCGGTCGAGGCAATGTTTCGGAGCAACCAGCGCACACTCGACTCGGCCTCGATCAAGCCGATGGTGATCTTCAACAACCAGGCCTTCCCAATGCGGCAAACCCAGCTCACCCAGGGCCGTTGGGAGACGCTGGTGCTGATCCCCGACGGCACGCGGGTCATCAACTACCATTTCAAGTTCGACTATGACTACAGCGCGGTGCTCATGCGCGGCGCCGACAGCAAGCTTTCGCCGCCGTACCAGCTCCAGATTGTCGATGAATCCTCCACCGGCAATCTGCTGATGCTGCGGGAATAACCGATTTACACCATGCAACGCGTCAAGCTTTTCAAGGGATTGGAAACCGAGGTCGAGGCACTCGAGCAGCAGATCAACGACTGGGCTGAGAGCGAGGGGGCGAAGATTCTCCAGGTAAACGGCACCATCGCCACTCAGAGCTACAACCCGGCCGCCAAGCAGGGAGGTTCACTTCAGGGGAATGTCGCGGCCCCGTCCGACGTGCTGATCACGGTTCTGTACGAGAAGGACTGACCGCGCCGCTTGGCCAAGTGCTTGGCCGAGTCAATCCTCCGGCGATCGCAGCAGCTCGATCCGGTCGAACCACGCCGCACCGCCCAACGCAGTCGGGGCGATGCCGGTTAGCGTCAGGTTGCCGAAATCCTTCCACAAATCCTGGGTGATCACCGTCCAATCGGTCGGCTGTTTTTCCGATACGCGGGTGGCCTGCCAATCGGACGTGTTTTTGCCGCTGTAATAGCGCCGTTCCGGGCTGCCCGACGAGGGCCACGCGCCGTTGTCGGCCAGTTCCACCATCACGCCGGCCGCCTTGGGCGCCTTCCACGCCAGGCGCAAGTAGCGGTACTCACCTATACCGGGATTTTCCCGGATGCGAAACGCCCAGCCTGGGATACGCTTTGAGTGCCGCTGCAACGGCGTGATGCGCAGCGACGCCGTACCGCTGTGCTTGTCGCCGGTCACGACCGTTGCCGAGCCGCCGCCTTCCGTAAGCAGATCGACAAATGCCGGGCTGTCGTCGAACAGCACCTGCCGCGTCGGCGGCTGCCGCAGCCAGGCGATTACGTTGGCCACATCGCTTGGCTTCAGGGCCACCGCCAGCGACTCTGGCATGAGCGACACCGGCAGCGATTTGAGCGCCTGCACGTCCTTTCGCAATACATCGAGTCGCACGCCGCCCGGCAGGGTCAGCGTCAGGCTGTTGGCCGACTCGCCGGTGAGCATGCCGCTTAGCACCCGCCCGTCTGAGGTCTCGACCGTGTACGTCTCGTGGCCGGCGACGATCACTGCGCTGGGCGCGAGGATGTCGCGAACGATTGTCTCCTCAGCGCGGCGAAACTCCGACGTCAAGTCCGGCCCCACGGCGAAGCCGATGCCGTGTGCGCGGTGGCAGGTGGCGCAATGCTGGTTGAACGTCACCTGTCCGGCACCCGTGTCGCGCTTGGCGTTTAGCGCAGTGACGAATCGTTGCAGAGTCGCCTCATCCACCGGCTTCAGTGTGGCGAAGAGTGCTTCTGCGCGCTTGGCCAAGCCGGCGTTTTTTTGGCCGAGCAACGCGGTGCGCTGAACGGCATTGAACGCGGGGGAGGGCAGTTTGTTTTGCTCCATGGCCACCACCACGGCAGGGAGATAGTCGCTGCGGGCGAAGGCCGTCTCGAGGATGGCGCGGCGCACCGTCGGCGTGGCGGCGGGGTAGGCGTTGAGCAGGCTGGCGGCGATTGCGGTGTCGTTTTCCGAGGCCAAGCCGCGTACGGCGGCCAGTCGGCGATCTGCCGGCAGTTGCACATTCGCCACGTCGCGGAGCGCCTTGGCCAAGCGCTCCGTGCGCTCGGCGGTTGACTCGAGCTTCAGCACGCGACTCAACTCGAGCGCGGCGACGCGCACCCCGCCGCTACCGGTGGTGGCCAGTTGCATCAACGCCTCACGAGGCGCGTCGCTGATGGTGAGAGTGGTGGCGGATTTGAATGGCGCGCGCAGTCCCTTCAGGCATTCGAGTTGCAGGTTCGGATTATCGAGTCCGCTCAAGAGAGCGATCACGTCGGAAAACTCTTTCGGGTTTTTTCGGGAGGCCACCGCGCTGCAAAGCCGGGGAATCAGCCCGCGCGCTTGGCCAAGCGCATCCGGCTTGTCCGACAGCAGGGTCTTGAGCATTTGGCCGGCGCGGTTGCCGAGCGAACTGAGGATGGCGCCGTCGAGCCAAGCCTCTTCACCGTGCCGTCTGGCCAAGCCGGCGAGGGCGCTGAGCGAACGGGGATCGTCAGATTCGCCGAGCGATAGGGCAAGCTGCAGCCGGACGACTGGCGATGCGTCATTGGCCAGGCGCAATGCGGCGGCGAGCAGGCGTTCGCTGTCACTGAACCGGCGCTCGACCAGGCGCAACGCATGGCGCCGCACACCCGGTTCGCTGTGGCCAAGTGCGGAGACGAGCTTTTTTTCATCGAGTCGCTCGAGGGCATCGAGCGTGTACAGCGCGTTGACGGCGGCGGCGGTGTCGTCCGGCGGGAGGGCGATATCGGTTTGTCGGTCGTTGCGCTCGAGCAGCAATCGGCGAGCGGTCTGTCGCCGCCAAAAACGCGGGCTGGCGACTTCGCGGCCCAGCGCGGCATTGCTGAGCTTGGCCATGTTAGGGGACTGCGGCTTGGGCATGTTGTTGTGCAGGAGCCGCCAAACGCGGCCGTGGTCCTTGCCATCGTCGAGGCCGTATTGCTGCTGCAGGTAGCGAGGTATCGCCGAGTAGTCCTCGATAATTTCGCGGTAAAAATCGGCGATGTAAACGCCACCGTTTGGACCGATGGAAAGGTGGATCGGATGAAACCAAATGTCTCCCGATGCGAGAAACTCAGACTGCGCTTCACCCGCTGTTCGTCGAATGTTGAGTCGGATACCGTCGCGTTGTAGTTCGGCACGATGAACAAGATTTTGCGCCGGGGCACAGGCGAGGATTTGTCCGCTCAAGCCGGGCAGGGCGGAGTCGATATAAACGAGCGGCGAACAGGCGGAGGTGAAGTAGCCGTTGGGGATCGACTCGGCAGCACCGTAGTGGTCTCTATAATATTTGCCGAAACCGGGGTCGTCGGCGCGCTTGGTGCGCCATGGATGAGGTTTGCTGATGGGGAACGTCGTGTTGAAATTCGCACCGTTGCGGCGCGACGCGCGCACCGCAATGTCGGCATTGCGCGACAGGTAGTGCCACGGCAGAGGCGCAACTTGAATGCCGGGTGTGCCGGTGGAAATCACGAATCGGTCGCCATCGGCGTTGAACGTGAAACCGTATGTGCCGGTGTGGCCGCTTACCGGCTCGATCGCCGAACCGTCCGGCCTGATGCGGAAGCCGGTCACCGGGATGTCAACCGGTGCGGCGAGTCTCGGGCCGGTAATGCGGCCGCCTTGTCCGCCGTCGATGTAAATCCAGTTGTCCGGCCCCCATTGCGGCGAGTTGATCCGGCGCTCAATGATACCGGACTTGAAACCAGTATACAGTGACTCGCGCACCTCGGCTTTACCGTCGCCATCACGGTCGGCCAGGAAAATGATGTCGGGCGAACAAACGGCGATGATTCCGCCGTGCGCGGGGCAGATGCCAAAACAGGCCGGCAGTCCGTCGGCCCAAACCTCGGCGCGATCCATCGTGCCGTCACCGTCGTCGTCGATCATTTTTTTTACCGTGCCAAGTTGCTCGACCTCGGCTCGGCGCATGGCCTCGGCGTTGGCCGGGATGCGTCGCACCACGCGGTCGAGTTTTCCGGTTTTGTTGAGAGCCTCAATATCGTACTGGCCCTCGCGGTTGTAACCGTGTAGTTCACTGACGAAGAGGTTGCCGTGGGCGTCCCAGCAGACGCCGGAGGGCTGGCGGATGAGTGGCTCGGCGGCGACGAGTTCCAGCCGGAATCCGGTCGGGAGTTTGACGAGCTTGGCGCTATCGGCGGGGGAGAGCGGCTTGGGCGCATCGGCTGGCTTGGTGATTTGGCCAAGCGCTTGGCCGGCGAGAGCGGTCAACACGGCAGTCAGTAGAAAATGTTTCATCACGTTATCCAGTGGTCTGTCGGGCACGGTAGCAGGCGTCACCCTGCGAAGCCAGCCATCGCTTGGCCAAGCGCGGTGGGATAAAGCGGTTGTACACTGGCACATCGGCACGGTAAAAACCGTCCTGCGGCCGCCGCGTGCGGCGAGTGAACGATGAGTCGATCAATCTTATGGGCAATTGGGGCGGCGCTGCTGATCGCGTTGGTGCTTGGCCTGCTGCCGTTGCTGCTCAGCTTGGCGCAGGGGCTCGTGTGGCTGTTTGTGATCGTGCCGGTCGTCGGGACGGCACTTGGGTTGTTTGTCGCGGCGCTCATTCACCGCTACATCCTGCCGCCGGGCAGCCGGCACCGGGGGAGTGGCTCGGTGACGCTGTACACCGTCGCCGCCTGCTGGCTGGTGGTTTTACTCACCTCCTGTTGAACGGCCGGCGATGAAGGTTCACGTCTTGCAGCATGTCCCCTTTGAGGGAATCGGGAGCATGGAGCGTTGGCTGGTCAAGCGGGGCGCAAGTGTTCAACACACGCGGTTTTTCGAGTCGGCCGAACTGCCGGATCCGAGCCAGTGCGACCTCGTGATCGCAATGGGCGGGCCGATGAGTGTCAATGACGAGCAGACGCACCCGTGGATCGTGCCGGAGAAGGCGTTCATCCGGCAGGCGATCCGGCTTGGCCTGCCGGTCGTTGGGATTTGCCTCGGGGCGCAATTGATCGCCAGCGCGCTTGGCGCGAGGGTGTACCCCGGTCGGCACCGGGAGATCGGCTGGTTTCCGCTCGAGACGGCGGACACGGGCGGGGATGTTTTTCGGCTGCCGTCGGGTGTGCCGGTGTTCCACTGGCACGGCGAGACATTCGACCTGCCAAGCGGCGCGGTGCACTTGGCCAAGAGCGAAGCCTGCGAGCATCAGGCGTTTCAGGTCGGCAGGAATGTCGTCGGGCTGCAGTTTCATCTCGAGACGACACCGGAATCCGCCGCGTTGATCCTAGAGCATTGCGGCGACGAACTGGTGCCGGGAGAGTACGTGCAGACAGAGTCGGATATCCGGGAGACCTCCGAAACCGCCTGCGCCGAAATCAACCGGGTGATGGATGATTTGTTGTCTTACGTGACCGCATGATCCGGCTCTCGGGTTGTGTTGCGGGGAGTGTTTAACGCTCGCTACAAGGTGTAGTCGGACGCAGAATCACATGCCGAAGGCGAATGAAACATATCCACACAACAATCGTAGCTGTGCTGTTGGTGGTGGGTATGACTCAAGGTTTTACCCAGTTGAAGGACAACGATTCAATTCGCTCACAGGATGCTGTTGTTTCGACGAGCGATCGTATTCGCCTGAACGAAATCCTTGCCTCAAATCGCGCAGGCTGGCTTGACGATGAGGGGCAGAGCAGTGACTGGGTCGAGATCCACAATCCTGGCAATGCGCCGATTCGACTCGGAGAATACGGCTTAACCAACGATCCCAAAGATACCGGCAAGTGGGCTTTCCCGGACATCCGAATCCCGGCGGGCGGATACCATGTCGTGTGGATGTCCGGCCTTGACCGTGTCGCCTTGGCACCCGAGGCGCTGAGGACATCAGTCGCGACGATTCCATTTGAGACCACGTTGATCGAGCACGGTGCTGACTGGAGGTTTCTTTCAGGTCCCAACAAAAAGAAAAACACGACCGGCTGGACTGCTGTCGATTTCGACGACAGCGCGTTCGCAGTTGGCCCGGCCGGTTTCGGGTATGGTGACGAGGATGATGCGACCGAGTTGCAATTCGGCACGACGGCTGTCCTGATCCGGCGCGAGTTCACCCTGAAGGAGCCGCTGATGTCCGGGGCGATCGTTCTTCAGGTGGACTACGACGACGGGTTTGCCGCCTACCTGAACGGGACACGCGTCGCCGAGGTGAACGCCCCCCCCGACGAACCGGATCTCGACAGCGTCGCGAGAGGCAGTCGTGAGGCGGGTTCCGCGGAGCGATTCGACCTCTCAGAACACGTCGGACTCCTTCGGCAGGGGAAGAATGTGCTCGCAGTCGCAGGATTGAATACCCACCGGGAAAGCTCGGACATGTCACTCCGGGTCGCGCTGGGCGTGCTTCCCACCGTGTGGCATGCCAATTTTCGACTTCCCAAGGAAGGCGGCCAATTGCAACTGATTGGTCCGGAGAGACGGGTCATGGATAGCGTCCTTTACGACCAACAGGCCAACGACCAATCATATGGAAGGAATCAAACAGCGGAGGCTGATTGGGGGTATTTCCTGACGCCCACCCCGGGTTCAGTCAACGACGGCCCGCAACAAACCGCGCCGTTAAAGTCCAAGCTGGCGTTCTCACCCAAGCCAGGCTTTCACGATGTCGGAGTCGAAGTGCGAATCACAGCGAATGCGTCGACCGAAGTGGACATCCGCTACACGCGGGATGGCTCTGAGCCGGTTGCAAACAGCACCCGAGTGGATGGGCCGGTGCGGTTGGATAAAACAGGGCTTTTTCGTGCGGCAGCGTTCGTCGGCAAGGAGCGCGTGGGGGAGATAAAGTCGGCAACCTATATCGTCGGGCGGCGACCGACGTTGCCAGTGATGTCGATCTCGATGAAGCCGGAGGATTTTTACGAGGTACACATGCGCAGCAGTGCCACCGGCCGGGGCAGCGAGCGCACCTCGCACATGGAAATTTTCAACACGAAGGGCAAACGAAAGGTGTCGACCGGATTCGGCCTGCGCTTGCACGGTGGCTTTTCTCGCCGAGGCGATTTCAAGACGAAGAAGTCGTACCGTGCCTATTTCAGGGACGTATACGGCTCGCCCAGGTTGAAGTACAACATCATCCCCATGGCTGGCGTAAAGGATTTCGACAAGCTTGTACTAAGGGCCAACGCCAATGACCGCGCACCCGGCGGCGCCTACATTCGCGACCAGTTGATGCGAGACCTTCACAAGGACATGGGAGGGCTGGTATCAAACGGGACGTGGTGCCTGCTCTATGTCAACGGCAAGAACTACGGGGTGTACAACCTCGTTGAACGGATGGACGAGGATTTCCTGGCGTCGCACATCGGCAAGGGGGAGTTTGACATCATGAAAACCGGGAACACAATCCTTAGCGGCACTCGTGATGCGTGGGAGGAACTGGGCCGCTTCATTGGCTCAACCGATATTTCACAGAAGGAGAATTACAAGGCGCTTAAAAAGCGCGTCGATATCGAGGACTTCACAGCATACATGATAGTGAACCTTTGGGGACAAAACTATGATTGGCCTCACAACAACTGGTACGCGGCGCGCCGACTGCCGGACGGCAAATGGCGATTCATGTGCTGGGACTCCGAGTGGGGCTTCCGCGGCGGCCCGTACAAGCCTGACAACGACTCCTACGCGTTCATTGACAGCGGTGGCGCGTACGGCTTCAGTACACAGCGAAAGATGTTCATCGCGCTACTCGGCAACCCGGAGTACCGTGAGTATTATCAGGCGGAGGTCCGCCGACATCTGGACGGGGCGTTGTCGGAGGAGAACGTGCTGCGCCGAACCCGGCAGTTAAGGGATACCATCGCAAACGAGATCGCGCACGAATATCGGGCACGTAAATATGACATCAAGGTCTGGCACCGGAAGATTGAAGAGGTCGAGGAGTTCGGGCGAATCGCTGGAGAAAATTTCCGCAGGTGGACGAACGACTACTTTGCGTTCCGCAACAAGCCGGTTTCCAATCCCGGACTAGCCCGACTTCAAAACGAGGCCGGCTATCGCCACGTTGTCCATCGGGATGCTAATGGCGGATGGAGTGAACTCATTGCCGCTCCTGGCAGCGACGACTGGACGGCTTCAACACTCCCCCTCTCTCCGCCGGCTGCGGGTCGCCCGGCGCTGTACACCCTTGCTGGGGACGAGCGCCGACTCGTCTACCGCGGGACGGACGGACACATTTACGAGCACTCCAGCGTGTCGAACGCTGGGGCGAAGGGCAAGTGGAACCGGCAAAACCTGACTAGGCAGATTGGCCTGTCGAAGGCGGCGGCCGACCCCTCGGTGGTGGTTGCGAACGGTGTTCCGCACGTAGTCTACGTCGATGAACTTGGGGAAATCCATGAACTATGGCTCGACGGCCAATGGCGGCACTTTCCCCTACCCGCCATGCCCCGGGCCGAGGGCGGCGCGGTGGCTTCGCTGGACGGTTCAACGTTGTGTGTGATGTACCTCTCCATGTTTGGCGTGCCGTACGAACAGTCGCTCGACCTGAACTCAGCCACGCCGGATCAGCGATCCTGGCGAACCGACGGCGTGCATCGACTGCCCGCGCTTGGCCAACCGTTTGGTCTGACTTTAAATGGTAGGCGCAATGCAGTCTTTCTAGCTGCCAGCGACTGGCCAAGACGGGCTCCATTCGTCTTCGATTGGAACGAGCGTAAGCGGGTGCCGGGGTATCGTACTTATCAAGGAAATCGGAATACTTTAGTTTACGCAGCGGAGATCGGTCAGCGGTTTAAAGATTTGTTTTCAATCGACGAAACCACCGGTCAGGTTGCTGAAACTTTCCATCTTTTTAGTGATTTTTTGAGTACTAAACACTATTTGGCATTCCGAGACATGCAGGGAACCATCCGGGAGTACGTGCTTCGAGGTGAAACATGGAAAATGACCAAACCTACCGAGCTTGCCAATGCCCCAAAGGCAGCAGGTGATCCAATAGGCTGGATTGATGGCAAAGTTGGGACGCGACACTATATTTACCAGGGGGATAGAGCACACGTACATGAGCTAATTTTTGATGGTAATTGGATACACCGAAACCTCTCGCTGTCAGAGTAACAATCCCCCAAAAAAGCCAATCTCCTCTGCTAGCACGACGGCAAGGCGAATGAAGAAATGAAAGCTGTAGGTAAATGAACGGCGCTAAAGTAAAGTTGCTGAATGTCAAATGGCTAAATAACTCACATTTTTTACTACTGGTATACAAATGGTGAAGCGGCTCCTTTTTTTTGGATATTTTGCCTTAGCCATCAAAGAAACTCATTGCAATCAATAAACAATTAAGCTGAGCTTTTCGCGGACCAATGAAATCACTACTTTTATTCACGATAGTACTAGTCGAGTCTTTGGCTCTGGCGCAGCCGAGAGGGGCTGGGGCAACTGAAACAGGCAAGCATCTTTTTATTCTTTCAGGGCAATCGAACATGCAGGGACACCGCCCTCAGGAAGCGTTTACGCCGGCGGTGAAAGAGGCCTTGGGAGAAGACAAGGTAATCGTAATACAGGATGCTTTGGGTGGCCAACCCATACAACGCTGGTGGAAGGACTGGAAATCACCTGAGGGAGAAAAACCAAAACAAACGGGAGATCTCTATGACCGACTCATGGGGAAGGTAATGCCTAAGATCAAGGGGCAGTCGCTGAGTTCAGTCACCTTCATCTGGATGCAGGGTGAAAGGGACGCCAAGATGCGATGGGGTGAAGTTTATGAAGTCAGCCTAAAGGGGCTTTACGATCAACTCTGCAAGGATCTTGGCCGCAACGATATAAACTTTGTGATTGGGCGCCTCAGTGACTTCGATCTAAAGAACCAGAGATACCCCCACTGGACTATGATTCGAAAGGTTCAAGTGAAATTGGCTGAATCGAGCTCCAGATTTGGCTGGGTGAATACGGATGATCTCAATGATGGGGTCAATCGAAAGGGCAAAAAGATTCAGAATGATCTGCATTACTCGGCCGAGGGATACAAGACGCTCGGCAAACGCTTTGCTGAAAGCGCACTTAAGTTGACCAAGCAAAATTCTAAATCCAGATAACGGATTTAAAAGCATTCAAATGAGTAATTAATTTGTCATTTTACTGATGTGAAACAACTACTCATAACAACAATCGCAGCTGTGCTGGGTGCCCAGTCGACACGACTCCACTGGCAATCCGGGGAGGAATCAAACAAGGAGCCAAGCCGCGACTTCGAATAACTGGCGGTTTCAACAAGCCGACGAATCCGGCCGAATGCGCTTGGCCAAGCGTGCAGGGATGATCAGGGCGAGGCTTGTTTGTGGCGGGCCTTGCAGGACACCGTGCTCATTTCTCGTGAACGGGCCGGCCGGTCGGGGGCGGGGGCGGCTGTTCCCAGTTCCAGTCGGACTGATACGGGATGTCCAGGTAGGGCGTCGGCACTGCTGTGCCGCCTCGCTTCAATGAGATAAGCGCTGCGTCGAGAATGGCGCTGGTGTACAGTGTGCGCTCCGCAGGCCAGGAGGGCTTGTCCGTGTGGAACATCTGCTCGGTGCCCTTGACAAGATAGGTGAAGTGCATGAACGGTCGCGCCTCCTGCGTCCAGAACATTGTTGCCTTGGTTTTACCGTCCTCGTGCCAGGCCACACTCCATTCGTTGACCGCACCATTAAGCGTCAGGATGCTGGCCCGAAATCCATCCCGGTAGTCGACTATCATCGCCGTCGGTTCCTTTGCCATTTCCTTCAGTGATTGATCTCCCCGTTTTACCGGGCTGCCTTCCAGCGGAACCACGGCTGCCTGCAACAACTCCTCGTCTATCGTGCCGTTGGCCAACGCCTCCCAAACCCTGTTGCCCGAAAGGCAGCGCACTTGCCGCACGCCCGTCTCACCGCCTGCACGACGCTCGGCCAGGCACTGCACCATTTCAAGTGCGTGAAAACCGTAAGCATCCAGCGTGTGATACGAGATGGCCACCATCTGCGTGAGATTGGCTCCGCGACGTACATCCGCCGGGGGTCGCCGCCAGAGCGTAGGCAGCGAAGAGCCGGCCATCAGCGGCGACTTCAATTCATGCGCTGTGTCATAAAGCCACTTTGCATCGCGCCAGTTGTCAGCCAAATGCTTGTCGCAGAACAGCGGCACGGAGGTATTGCTGGCGCGAAACACCTTCGCAACGGCCTCGAACAACCGCCGCTTTGGATAGATGACGTTGCCGGTCTCGTTCTTGGGATAGTTCCCGTGCTCGGCGACGAGCAGCACGCCGTCAACCGCCAGTTTGCCGGTGCCGAGTGTGAGCGCGTCTGCGATGTTCGTGAAAACTGGAACATTATTTTGTCGCATCAGATCCCGGCTCGTGTCGTTTGCGGGGATTTGATCGGTGTACAGCGAAACCAGTTTTAGATTGGGAAATTCGCCCTTGCCATCGAGCGTGTGCGATTCCACCAGCCGCCCAACGATGACGTCCGCGTGGGAGTTGTGGCGGTACTCGGTGACAATGGCGGCGATGCGCTTGGGCGGCGGCTTGGTCACTTCGGCACACCCCACGAGCAACAACGTGCAAATTGGCATTAAAGCCGTTCTCATGGTGGGCACAGTATGATTACAATGTACACCTCCCGGCCAGTCGAAAATCTCACTTGGTCAGCCCTCGGGCTTTGCGACAGGTTGATACGGCTCGATAACCCAGTTCTGAGGAGTGCTTGAACAGTCAAGTTGAGCAGGGGAGGGATCCCCACTTGGTTTCGCTTTTTCAAGCGTTGAATGTCATATGCGTGACCCCTCAAGAAATAGACTCTTTTCTCACGGTGAACCCAGCAATTCCTCAACAGTCCACGAGTCAGTACGTTCGCGAGTTTGGATTCGTATTTTGCCGATTGTCTCCTGAGAAACCGACTCGGCAGGTTTGCCCCATGCAGCCCGAATGTAGGTCAGAATTGCGGCGATGTCCTGATCATCAAAAAATCCCATGGCAGGCATTTCCAGGTTGTATTCTTTATCCGCCACGGTGATGGACCCGCGCAGGCCTTGCAGGACAATCCGGGCCAGGCGCTCCTCGGATTCACTCGCCCATCGGGTTCCTGCCAGGGGCGGCGCGATGCCTTCCAAGCCTCGTCCATTGGCCTGATGGCAAGCAGCGCAACTCACCAAATAGAGAGCCTTGCCCTTGGCTGCCAGTGGATTGTTATGGTGCTGTGGACCAGAAGTTGTGCAATTGGCCAAAAGAAACAATGCGCCAAAGATGAGCAGAACAACACGCAAGACTCGGGGAGAGGCCGGCACGACTGCCGGGGCATGGGTTTATTTCAGGGTGATCACCAGGTTGCGCTTGGGGATGTTGCCCACCTCAATATGCGTGATGACCTTTTTGGTGCGGCAATCCACCACGCAAACCTTCTTTTCCGAGCGTACGGCCGCGTAGCAGAAGCGGCTGTCCGGGGTGAAGCATAGCCAGTAAATGCGGCCGATCATCGGGATCCGGGTTATTTCCGGGAACTCCTCCTTGGTGATGTCATGCACGTGCAAGGTCTTGTGCTCCACGTTGCAGGACCAGATTTCCTTTTGGTCGGGCCGAATGGCAAGCCCGTGGCAGCGGCTCTTCTTGCCCTTGTACTCCTCTGGGATCGTGTGCTTCACCGTGGCAATGACCTTGCGTGAGGCGATGTCGGCCACCTGAAAGCCAACCAGCCCATCAATATGCTGGAAGAAACGTTTGTTGTCTGCGGCCAACGCCGGCGGGCGCACTGAATTGGCAAAGGGAATCTCCCCCACCACCTTGTGATTCGCCTTGACGTCCACGATGGTGACGCGCTTGGGCGGTCCCATGGGCGAGAGATACATGAAACGGCCATCGCGGGAACACTGGGTATTGTGCGGCCTGCCGCCGGTCTTGATTTTCTTCACCACCTTTTTTGCCCTGGCATCGATCACCCAGTAATGCCCATCGTTGCACGGCACATACACCCAGCGGCCATCGGGCGTGCAGGCGATCTGGTTGGGCTTGGGGCCGATGGTCAGGCGATGGGTAATCTTGTAGGTTATTGGATCGACCCAAACCAGTTCACCCAGCGGCCCCTTGAGATTCTCGATGGCCACAAACACCACATGGGCGTCATCGGGCGCGGCAATGCCGTGAGGCTGCGGCCCCACCTTGATGTGCCCGACCACTTTTTGGGTGGCCACATCGATGACATGGACATCATCCCCATAGGAATTGGTCTGCCACATAAATTGACGGCCCTTGGATGATTTGACTGCAGCGTAGCTGCAAAGAATTCCCGCCAACAAAACAGCACAAGAAATGATCCAACGCTTGGGTTTCATGGGTTCACCCTTACACAAAGTCGCCGCATTTTGCGATATTGATATATTGCCCATACACAAAAGCTTGCTTGATTCAATGCATTCAATCAAGCCAAATTGTAAGGTGATACGCTAATCAAGTTAATCCCATTTGCTAAGCTTGTATTGTATGCTCATTTTTTGTTCAAAGCCTC
>Ga0208129_1000291_pt1 | contig 21803 bp, 14 predicted proteins | sample ETNtaG_13_FD_185759 | JGI IMG/M metagenome (GOLD analysis project Ga0208129, IMG submission 185759) | Marine microbial and viral communities from oxygen minimum zone, Eastern Pacific Ocean - ETNP201306PF47B (SPAdes) (version 2) | ecosystem: Environmental > Aquatic > Marine > Oceanic ...
TCTGTCCTGGCGTCTTCAACCGGCTTACCCAGCCCGTGTGCCAGGAGGTAGGGTGACCCCATCTCGTTGATGAATTGAGTGTCGAGCTTCCAGCCGCCCCTTTGATCGAAGGATTCAGCTTCAACCAATACTCCAACGGCTTGGGCGGGTAATTCGGCAAAAAATGATGAAAGTAATAAGGATAATAAAAATATTTTCCGTTTCATGTTAGTTTTCTAATTGGAGTTTATGCATTATGTCGATGACAAGAGCGTCGCAAGTGTAGGCTGCCAAGATCATTTCCGCAAATAGATCATCATTTTCGAGCCGTTTTGGTACGCGAATATTCGGTCGATTCACAAAGGGCGTCAAGATGGCGCAGAATTTATATATTTTTTGACTTATCTCAATTGTTAACTCAACATCAATCCAACCAATCTTCAGCGGATGAGCAAACGGCTTAAAACTGATAACAGAGCATTCACTTTGATTGAGTTGCTGGTGGTCGTTGCGATCATCGCCATTCTGGCGGCGTTGCTGTTACCGGCTCTAGGCAGGGCCAAAAGAAGTGCGAATATAACATCATGCAAGAATAACGAGCGTCAGTGGCTTCTTTCACTGAACATGTATGCTGACGATGAGGGTGGTGGATTCCCCACGGCCGGACACACTTTGCCCTACTGGATGACCCGTACATTCCGGGATAACATTATGAATAAGTATTCGCTCCCCCGGAAGATGTTTTATTGCCCTGAAAACTACGGTTGGAACAACGACCAAATATGGGGCATTGGAGGTGAAGGCGCTCCTTACAGCGTAATGGGCTATTTTTATTGGGCGGGGTCAACAAGCTATGGAGAAAATTCGGCTATCACCAGGATGAGACCCAAAAAACCGGTTTTTGCCTTGAACCAGACAGACGCTCCTCATTTCCAAGTGCTGCTAACCGACTTGACCAGAAAATGGGGGGGGAGTTGGGGACGCCGGGGATTGGTGATGGGCCCCATGGGATTGCTTAATGAGAAAGGCGTCAATCACTACAATGATCAAGGGGATGCTCCGGAGGGTTCGAATCATGCCTATCTGGATGGGCACGTAGAATGGAAAAAAGCAGCAACGTTTGCACGTTATCCAAAGCTGATCTTCGGAGCGGGAAACGAATTATATTTTTAACCCAAAAACAAAATGAAAGTGTTATCAATCAAAATGCGGAAACCTTTATTGAAGGTTATGTTCTCACTGTTGCTCACTTCAGTTGGTGCAATGGCGCAAGACGGACTTTTGGTTCATTTAAAGTTGAATGAGGCAGGTGGTGAATCGGCCAAGGATTCCTCAGGAAACGGCCACGATGGCACACTTGTTGGAGTTGCGGTTGCAAACAGCCAGTGGGTGGATGGGAAATCCGACAATGCAGTCTCCCTCGGCGTAGGACACGTGGCCGTAACGGATCTGCCGGAAATGACCTCGACCACCTGGGCTGCCTGGGTTCGCCTGGATAAGGATTCGTCTTACGGAGCTGCCATTTCAGCTGCCTTCGATGGTGCGGGCGCAGGCCATAGCCTTGGATTTCAAACAGGGGGGAATGTGAGAAAGCCCCGGGTCTTGTGGAATCATGCGAATGGAGGACATATATCGATCATGTCGGAAGAGCCGGTTGAACTTGGGGAATGGAACCATATGGCTGTCACGTATGATGCAGATTCCGAAGAAATCGTTCTCTATGTGAACGGCGAAGCCAAGGCGGATGGCACGGTTGGCACGACGGCTTTCAGTACAGTGAACCTGGGTCGAAGAGCCTCGTCAAAAAATTGTCCCCTTAATGGGGCGTTGGATGATGTCTCGATTTTCGACAGAGGCCTTTCCGGTGATGAAATTGGCCAACTGTTCGATGGAGAAGACATTGCTGACGGCTTGGTTCTCTCCTGGGGATTCGCCGAGGAAGATGGGTTTGCTTGTGCCGATTCTTCAGAAAACGGAAATGATGGTTCGCTGGTTGGTTATCCTGCCGGTGAGGTGAGCAACTGGGTGGAGGGGGAAATCGGCGGCGCCTTGAGCCTGCCTCAAGCCTCAGAGCATTTGGAAATCACGGGGCTGCCAGACGTGGCATCGACGACGTGGGCTGCCTGGGTTCGTCTGGATGCAGATTCATCTTACGGAGCTGCCATTTCAGCTGCCTTTGATGGTGCGGGCGCAGGCCATAGCCTTGGCTTTCACACCGGCGGGACTGTGCGCCACCCTAGGGTTCTTTGGAACCATGCCAACGGGCATGTTTCCATACTTGCTCCGGATCCAGTCGAACTCGGTGAATGGAATCATCTTGCCGTCACTTACAACGCGGATTCCGAAGACATCACCCTTTATGTAAACGGACAGGCCCAGGGGAATGGCAAGGTTGGCACCACTCCGTTTTCTGTGATCCACCTTGGGCAAAGGGCCTCATCAAAGAATAGCCCCTTAAACGGGGCTTTGGATGATCTCAGGATTTACAACCGGGCTCTGAGCGCTGATGAGATTTCCAGCCTTGTGGAATCCAACGCAGGTCCGGGACTGGTTGCCCACTGGAAATTTGATGAAAAATCGGGAGAGCTTGCATTCGACTCCGGCCACAACAGTAATCTGGGTGCACTTGTGAATTTTGATGGTGATGATTCGCAATGGGTGGAAGGCAAGGTTGGTGGGGCTATCAGCTTTAACGGCAGTAATTATGTTGAAGTGCCGCATGATCCCTCCATTGGTGCGGACCTGATAAACGGCTTTTCAGTGTCGGCCTGGTTCAATTCAAACGTGGAACTTGCGGCCGGTGGCAGCGGCAACCGCATGTTGGAAAAGGGCAACAGCTATTTCTTCCTGCAGGGCGTCGGGAGCGGTGGAATGAACTTTTTGGTTAAAAAGGGTGGAGCAAACAATACAGCCACTACAGGAGAGACCATTGATGCCGGTGAGTGGAATCATATAGTCGGGGTGTTCGATGGTGAAAATGCGATCGTGTATCTCAATGGGGAGCAAAAGGGCAGCATCGCTGTACCCGCACCTGTTGATGATGCCGGATTGCCCCTGCGCATTGGGTCTGATGACAGCGGTAATTTTTTCGATGGTTCAATGGATGATGTGATGATTTGGAATAAACCCCTGAGTGAAGAGGAAGTGAGCGCACTGTTTACCAATGAACTGAACCCGGATACAGACACTGCCCCGGCAATCACCCAGGACCCTGGTTCGATGGAAACCTATGAAGGGGGTTCAATTATCCTGACCGCAAAAGCTTCCGGGTCGCCACCGATCAAATATCTATGGCTGAAGGGTGATGAACCGCTTCGCTGGGCCACGGAGAAAACCCTGATGATTGAAGACTCCACGAAAGAAGACTCGGGATCCTACAAGGTTCGGGTGTCAAACTCGGCTGGGGAGGTTTTCAGTGAGTCGGCAAATGTAACCGTGCTTCCGGTGGAAGGATTGGACACAGCCAGGCAGGCATATTGGAAACTTGATGAGCAAGAGGGCCTGGTTGCGGTTGATAGCTCAACAAACGACAACAACGCGGACTTGATAGATTTTTCCGATGACTCATCCCTGTGGGTTGAGGGGAAGGTTGAGCAGGGATTGGCGCTGGACGGAGATATGACATATCTCGCAGTGTTTGATGACGAATCCCTGGCACTAGGGGCAGAAGCCACGTTTTCCTTCTGGATCAAACCCAGTTCTTATGGACCCGTGGAAGATGCTGGAAATTACACGAGATCTTCCAGTTGGATATTAAGGAAAGGCGATCATCTTTCCCTTCGGTTGATCGACGACCCGGGAACTGTAAGGAAATCCCTGATTGTAAGATCTGACACTGGCGGGCTAGCAAGCACGGTCAACAGGAAAGCCAACGAGGTGAACACCGTCCAGGGTTCTGTCGAAATTGATAATTGGCAGCATTTCACTGTTGTCTACAAGGCAGGCAAGATCATCTTCTACAAGGACGGATTCCGGATAGGTCAACCCGAGGAAGGCGTTTTGGGTGAGCCAAATACTGATGATCTGTTCATAGGAAGTTATGATGATCAGGGTTTAGCGAGAAATGTTGATGGCATACTGGACGAAGTCGCCATCTGGTCCAGGCCCCTGTCAGAAGCGGAAATACTGGAGTTGGCGGGGCGCGATATTTCCGGGGCACCCGTGGTGATCTCCCAACCCAGGTCCCAGAAAAAACTGGAGGGTACCACCGCCATGTTTGAGGTTATGGTTACCGGAAAACGGCCGGTTACTTATCAATGGTATTTCAAAGGCGAAGCCATCGAGGGAGCGACTTCAAGCTCGCTCGTGCTGGCAAAACTGAGCGCTGATCAATCTGGTGACTATACTGTGAGGGTCACAAATGAGCAGGGAAGCACCACCAGCAATGCAGTCGGCCTGGAGGTCGATCGGTTGGGTGCCATTACCAGCGGGTTGGTTGCCTATTACACCTTTGATGAGACTGAAGGAGAGACGTTGCAGGATTCAAGCGGGAACAACCTGAACGGAACACTTGAAAGCTTTGATGAAGGTTTTGGTGTTCCGGGAAGGATCGGAGGTGCGATCGCTTTTGATGGGGATGACGACTTGATATCCATTCCACATAATGACCTGTTAAACTTGGCCAATGAAGCAACCGTGTCATTGTGGATGAATATTGTAGAGTTTGGATCTTATGATCGGGTTTTCCGGAAAGCGGTCAACTTTGACATGGTCCTGTTGGGAGGGGGAGTAATTCGCACCCATGGAGTTAATAAAACACCTTATTCCACACCGGGCGACACCTGGGAAGTTGGAACGTGGCAGCACTACGCCTTCGTCTACAAGGGGGGCAAGGTTCAGTGGTTCAAGAACGGCGAAGCCGTGGGGCAGGCCATGTCAGCCCAACTGGGTGCCGTCAACAGTGATCCACTGATCATCGGCAACTACGGTCCAGGCCTTGATATCGCCCGCCTGTACGATGGGCTGCTGGATGACATGGGCATTTGGCAGCGAGGCCTGAGCGAAGTGGAAATATCGGGTATCTATCAAAACGGCCTGGCTGGAAAGCCGCTGAATGAGGAATTTGAACCACTCAATATCAGGACTATCTCCTTGAATGAGGCCGATGTGAATATCGATTTTTACAGTCCATTTAGCAGCAGGAATTATCAGGTTGAGACCAAGGCCGGGTTAGGTCTGCAAGAATGGGCAGAACAAGGTGGCGTGGAATTAGGAGATCTTGGGAATGGTGATTATAAGGCAACGTTCTCCAGAGATCAGAATGCGAATAATTTTTATCGGGTTGTGGCGCTTGATCCGCCCCCGGTCTTCTTCGACGATTTTGAAGCCGGGGGAGAAGGCTGGACGCACGGCGGGGACGAGGATAACTGGGAACTGGGTGTTCCCACCACGGGACCGGGTAAGGCATTCAGCGGGGACAATGTTTATGCGACTGGACTGGGGGTTGATTTCGAACCGTTCACAGAGTCGTATTTGCGCTCACCAATAATTGATCTAAGCGATAAGAATGTTCAGGCAACATTGAGTTTCTCAGAATTCAGGAAGGTTGATCCTGAAATTTCGTTCCACAGGGTTTTCGTGGTAATTCTTGATGCCGAAACAGAAGAAATCCTTGAGGAACCATATGAGGCTTCCGGCGCGAGCAATGGTTGGGAGGTGCAATCCTTCCGTCTCAAACCGGACAGCTTGGCTCGAAAGATTATAGTTGAATTCTGGTTGTCCACAGACGACTTCAATTTACAGGAAGGCTGGTTCATCGACGACGTCAAGGTTGTTGCTGAATAGGTGACTCGCAGAACATCTTACTACGTTCGCGGTACGGAAGTGCACCAACCTCTAAAACATAATGACCACTAAACAGGAAAACATAATAACCTCTAATCGTTTCAATCGTCGATCATTTCTGAAAACCAGTGCCACCATCGGAGCAGCCGCGACTCTTTCGGCGCCAAATATATTGCGCGCTCGCAATCTGAATGAGAAACTCAATATCGCGATGATCGGCTCCGGTGGTCGTGGTCGACGCAACCTCGCCGAATTCAAATCGGAAAACATCGTTGCCCTGTGTGATGTCAACGAAAACAACCTGAACTCCGCTGCCCTGAAATACCCCAAGGCCCGCAAAGCGACTGACTTCCGCAAACTGTTTGACCACCAGAAAGAATTTGATGCGGTTGTCGTGAGCACCTGCGAGCATACTCACGCCTTTGCAACACTACCGGCGCTTCAATTGGGCAAGCATGTCTACTGTGAAAAGCCGCTGACTTACAACATCGAGGAAGCGCGCATCATTCGCATGGCGGCTCGCCGCACGAAAGTTGCCACGCAGATGGGAACGCAAAACCACGCCAACAATAACTATCGGCGCGTGGTCGAACTGATTCAGTCAGGGGCGATTGGCCCGGTTCGCGAAGTTCACGTCTGGCATTCGCGTGCCTGGGGATGGCACAAAAGTGAGCAGGCTGCCCGCAAAGCCAAGGATCGCTTCATCGTGGTTCGCACGCCAAAGGGATCCACCCCGATACCAGCCGGTCTAGACTGGGATCTATGGCTGGGTCCGGCACCGGCCCGGCCGTTCCACAACGATTATTTCCCAGGTCCGAAATGGTACCGCTGGTGGGATTTTGGAAACGGCACCATGTCCGATCTCGGCAGCCACTGGGTCGACCTGCCGTTCTGGGCCCTGAAACTCGAAGCTCCGTTGACGGTCGAGGCCAGGGGACCCAAACCTCATCACGATATTGCTCCCGCTTCGATGCAGGCGATCTATGAATACGGCGCGCGCGGCGAATTGCCGCCGGTGAAACTGACCTGGTATCAGGGATTGGAGAAGCCGCAAATCTGGAAGCAGAACGGTATCCCCAAGTGGGCCAACGGTCATCTGTTCATTGGCGACAAGGGCCTGCTGTTATCCGATTACCGAAAACATGTTTTTCTTCCTGAAGAAAAGTTCGCCGATTTCAAAGGCCCGGACCCGTTCATTCCCCGCTCGCCCGGCCATCACGAGGACTGGATCGCCGCATGCAAAGGCGGGGCTCCGACACTGAGCGACTTTGAATATGCCGGTTTGTTGACTGAGGCCAACCACTTGGGAAATGTCGCTTTTCGAACCGGCAAGAAACTGGAGTGGGATACGAAAACGATGCGCGCCACCAACGCTCCCAATGCCGAGCAGTTCATTCGGCGCGATTACCGCAAGGGTTGGAAACTCAGTTAGTCGCTCGTTGGCCCGGTTTTCGGGGGGTCGCATCATGTCGATGCAGCGATCCTGGTGTTCCAGGAATTCCGGGATGTTGATCCAAACTTTTCACAAAGGGTATTTCTGTTTAATGAAAAACGATTGATTTTGTTGTCCAAAAAAAGGAAATTTGGACTTGTTGATATGTTGAGTGACCTGAAGGAGGTGACTCGTTTAAATTCCCGGCGTTGGAATGATTCCTTAAATGGTAATCTAAATGGGTAATGTTTTAATAAGGTTTGCCGCAATTTCTTTGCTTATTGTCGGCCTGTCCAGTGCGAGGGCTGCTGAGAAGTTTGGTTTTTTTGAAAAGGAGATTCGCCCTCTGTTTCATGAGCATTGTTACAAGTGCCACTCCGCCGAGGCCGAGAAATTGAAGGGTGGTTTGCTGTTGGACAGTCGGCAGGGATGGGCGACCGGCGGCGATTCCGGCCCGGCGATTGTGCCGGGTGATGTGGAAGGTAGCCTGCTGCTGCGTGCTGTTAGTTATGAGGATGACGATCTGCAAATGCCGCCCAAGTACAAGCTCGCCGATCACGAGCGTACGGCGTTGGCCAAGTGGGTAGAGACCGGAGCTCCGGATCCGCGTGTTTCCCAAGTCGTAGGAAAGGGCATGGGAATCGACCTGGCCAAGGGACGCGAATTTTGGTCGTTTCGGCCGGTAGCCAATCACGCTGTGCCGAAGATGAACCCAGCGCTTGGCCAAGAGGAAAACCTGGATGCAATCGATTGGTTCATCCTCGCGCGCCTGGCCAGGGAGAATGTCAAGCCGGTCGGCTTGGCCAAGCCGGAGACGCTGTTGCGCCGTCTTTACTTCGACCTAATTGGATTGCCGCCGACTCCGGAGCAGATCGACGATTTTTTGGCCGATCCGTCGCCGGAGGCGTACGCACGGTTGGTGGATCGCCTGCTGGGTTCACCGCAGTTTGGCGAGACATGGGGACGACACTGGCTGGATGTGGCGCGCTTCGCGGAGAGCAGCGGCGGTGGGCGGAGTTTGATGTTCAAGGATGCGTGGAGATTTCGTGACTATGTGATCAGTGCCTTCAACGAAGACAAGCCGTTCAATCAATTCATTCGTGAGCAGATTGCGGGTGACCTGTTGCCGGCCGCGAGTCGCGAACAGCGCAATGAGCAACTCATCGCCGCCGGCTTCCTGGCGCTGGGTCCGCACAACTACGAGTTGCAGGACAAGGAACTGCTGCGGATGGAAGTGGTCGATGAGCAGATTGTCACCATAGGTCGGGCATTCCTCGGCATGACGCTCGGCTGTGTGCGTTGCCATGAACATAAATTTGACCCGATCCCGATGGATGACTACTACGCGTTGGCAGGCATCCTTCGCAGCACCCAGTCGCTCGTGCCGGGCAACGTCTCCGGCTGGGTGGCGCACGACTTGTTGCTGGAGCCGGCACTGAAAAAGGCGATCGATAAGCATGCCGCGGAGACCAAGGAAGCCAACGTCGCGCTAAAGGCAGCAAAGAAAGAACTGCTAGAAGTCGAGGCGATTCAGGGTGGGGAGGGGATCGTTGTCGACAATCTGCAGGCGGAGAAAGTCGGCGACTGGATGAAGTCGACGAGCAACAAGACGTTTTTTGGCGACAACTACATTCACGACAAGGGCGAGGGCAAGGGGCAGAAGAAGGTCATTTTCACTGCTGAATTGCCGGAAGCTGGCGAGTATGAGGTTCGTTTCGGCTACACGGCCGGGGCGAATCGCGCCCAAAAGGCGCCGGTGACGATCGGGCACACCAATGGTCCGACTACGATCCTTATCAACCAACGCGAGAAGCCGCCGATCAACAACAACTTCAAGGTCCTGGGCCGCTTTCAATTTTCCAGCGGCAAGGCGGTTGTCTCGATTTCGAACGATCACACCAGCGACGTGGTAATCGCTGATGCGGTGGTGTTCGTGCCGATCGCGGAACTGAAAAAGGATTCCGACCTTGAGCAGCGCTTGGCCAAGCTGCGGGGTGAGGTTGATCGCCTTGTTAAGCGCGTGGACGCGCTCAAGAAAACCAAGCCAACGGACCTGCCAAAGGCGATGTCGGTGCAGGACGAGAAGGAAACCGGCGACTGGCATGTGCATATTCGCGGCGAAATCCGCAACAAAGGTGCAATCGTGCCCCGTGGGTTTCTTCAAGTTGCCAGCAAAGCCAAAACAGTCGCGCAGCCGACGATTGCCGCCGGCAGGAGTGGCCGACTCGAGTTGGCCGAGTGGGTGGCGAGTGGCGACAATCCTTTGACGAGTCGCGTGATGGTCAACCGAATCTGGCATCATCTGTTGGGTCATGGACTGGTGCGTACGCCGGACAACTTCGGCAAAACTGGTGAGCTTCCCAGCCACGCCGGATTGCTCGACTGGTTGGCGTGGCGGTTTGTCGATGACAGCTGGTCGGTCAAGAGCATGATCCGCCAGATTGTGTTGTCACGTGCCTATCGACGGGCATCAACCGGTGAGAGCGCTGGCCAAACTGATGATCCCGAGAATCGTTTGCTCTGGCGTTCCAACCGAAAGCACCTTTCAGCCGAGGCAATCCGCGACTCGATTCTATCGGTGAGCGGACAATTAGACATGCAACAGGGTGGCCCCACGATCCGGAAGTTTTCGCAGTACGATCTGGGGTATGAGTTCGATACCATCCGACGCAGTGTGTACGTGCCGTTTTTTCGCAACTCGATGCTCGAGGTACTGGAGGTGTTTAATGCTGCCAACCCGAATGTGACGACCGGTCGTCGCACCGAAACCACGCTGCCCACACAGGCCTTGTACATGCTCAACAGCCCGTTTATGAACGCCGAGGCTAGGCGTGCGGGGGGGCGTCTGGCCCGGGTTGACACAACGGACACGTTAAGAGTTCGCATGGCTTACCGGCTTGTGCTAGGCCGCGAACCGAGGGCGGACGAGGCCGGTTTGGCACTGGAGTTCCTCGGGCAAACAGATACTGGGGATTGGACGGCGTTGTTGCATTCATTGTTTGCCTGTGTGGACTTCCGAACCTTGGATTGACGGACGAGGCAGATGAAGTACCCTTCCCACATGCACTCGATCAGTCGCAATCATAATCACGCTGAAAACTTTCAACACCCCTTGTACTCTAAGCCCCAAACTCGTCGATCGTTTATTAAAGCTAGCGCAGTCGCCGCCCTGGCCGCGCCTGCTGTGGTCCGCACGGCAGATGCAAACGGCATGGTCCAACACGCCTGCATCGGTGTCGGTGGGATGGGATACAACGATTTCAAGAACTTCAGCTCGCATGCCAAGACCAGGGTGGTCGCAATCTGTGATGTCGACCGCAATCATTTGGACCGTGTCGCCAAGGAAGTGCCAGATGCGCGCAGATACACCGACTGGCGCGAGCTTATCGAGAAAGAGGGCGACAAGATTGATTCAGTCAACGTTACCGTGCCAGACCACATGCACTTCCCCATCGCGGTGACAGCGGTGCGTGCGGGCAAGCACGTGTATTGTCAGAAGCCGCTCTGCCACGATGTCGCCGAGGTGCGCGCGCTGACTGAGGCAACGCGCAAGGCGGGTGTCAAAACCCAGCTTGGGACGCAGGCTGCATCCGGCTTCGGCGATCGAATGGGTGTGCACTATGTCAAGCAGGGGTTGATTGGAAAAGTGAAGCACGTCTATCTCTGTTCGAACCGGCCGGGTGCAATCGATAGTTATCGTCTCATCGGACCGCGCCCGAGGGAGAAGCACGCCGCTCCAGGCCATCTTAATTGGGATCTTTGGTTGGGCACCGCACCCGAAAGGCCTTTCGTCCCGGGTATTTATCACCCGACCAAGTGGCGTGCCTGGCAGGACTTCGGGACGGGCTGGTCCGGCGACATCGGTTGCCATGTGTTTGATGCCAGTTGGAAGGCGCTCGGCTTGACTGCGCCGAAAACGGTGCATGCCACGGTGCAGGAGTCATGGAAGAACTCGCCCGCCCGCCGTGCTGATACATGGCCGCAGAGCGACCATATCACCTGGATCTTCCCGGGGACATCGAACACTGCGAAAGACGAGATCACCGTCGAGTGGTTCGACGGCCTTATCTACCCTCCGGAAGAGGCGCAGAAGTGGTATCCCGGCAAGACCTACCCACCGGAGTCAGCGCTGATGGTCGGCACCGAGGGCGCAGTCCTGATACCCAATGGCAGCGGAGCGATGTTACTGCCGCGCGACAAGTATAAGGGCACCGCACAGCCCAAGCTCGATCCGCGCAATCACTACCATCATTTCCTCGACGCCATCATCGGCATCGCCAAAAACGAATCCTATTTCGAGCAAACCGGTCCCATGACAGAGACCATCCTGCTGGGCACCGTTGCGATCCGCAACCCGGGTGAGACACTTTATTGGGATCCGAAAAAACCAGCTGTCACCAACAACCATGCCGCTCACAATCTTCTCCGGCGGAAGTACCGCGATGGCTGGGGCGTCGCTGGAGTCTAACCGAAGAAACCCCGACGGGTTAAAATATGCCATTAACACTGTCACTAGAATTTGGGTGTTCAAAATCCCCCAGTGGAATCAGGCTGAATGAACCCTAGAAAACTTTCTCGCAGGAAGCTGCTGAAGACCACCGCGTGTGGTTTTGGCTCACTGGCGATGGCGGGACTGTGTAGCCGAGGCGGCGTGGCCACCGGTTCGACAACCCTGTTGCAGAGGTCCCCGATGTTTGTGCCGCGGGCCAAGCGGGTGATTTTCATCTTCATGGCGGGAGGGCCTAGCCATGTGGATACCTACGATTACAAGCCGGAGCTGATCCGCAATCACGACAGGGATTACGACTTTACCGGCGTTCGGTTCGGCACGTTCGGCAAGAAGAGTAAACGGAAGCTTATGAAGCCGCTGTGGGGCTTCAAGCAGTATGGTCAATGCAGCCAGCATGTCTCGGATTTGTTCCCTTACACCGCGCAGATGGTGGATGATTTATGCTTCATCAAATCAATGCAGACCGAGGGCGTGGCGCACGGGCCATCGACACTGTTCATGCACACTGGTGCGACGAATCTGATGCGTCCGTCGATGGGCAGTTGGGTGACCTACGGGCTTGGCACCGAAAATCAAAACCTACCCGGATTTGTGGTGCTACAGCCGTCCGCGTCCAAGGGTGGGCCGCGCAATTACTCAAGCGCCTTCCTGCCGGCGATCCACCAGGGCACCGCCATCGGCAAGGCCGGTCAACCGGCGGATGAAGCCACATTGCGCAACGCAGTAAATGCATCGCTTTCGCGAGCTGAGCAGAAGCGCAACTTCAGATTTCTGCAAAGACTGAACCGGACGCAGTTAGGCAACCGAAGGCAGGACGACCAGTTGGACGCCGTCGTTGAGTCGTACGAACTGGCTTGGCGCATGCAGATGAACGCGCCGCAGTTGTTCGACCTGTCCGGCGAGCCGAAGTTTGTGCGCGAGCGCTATGGTATTGGGTCGAAAGCAACGGATGAATTTGGCAAGCAATGCCTAATGGGCCGCCGACTTGCCGAGGCTGGCGTGCGGTTCATCCAGTTGAACTACGCCGACGAGAGCGCCACCCCACGCTGGGATCAGCACAGCAACATGCCCAAGCACATGGATCATGCCCGCGCCACTGACAAGCCGGTTGCTGGCCTCCTGGCCGATTTAAAGGAGCGTGGTTTGCTGGAGGAGACGCTTGTTTGGTGGAGTGGCGAGTTTGGGCGCACGCCGTTTTCTCAGAATGGTAGCGGGCGTGACCACAATCCCCGCGGCTTCACAACATGGCTTGCCGGTGCGGGTGTGAGGCCCGGTTTTTCGTACGGATCAACCGACGAAATCGGCGACACTGCAGTCGTAAACCCTGTTCACATGCACGACCTGCACGCCACGATCCTGCACATCCTCGGCATGGATCACGAGCGGTTGACCTACCGCCATGCCGGCCTCGACGTACGATTGACTGGCGTCGCAGGTGAAGTCGTTCACGGGATTCTCTCCTAGCCCCAGCCGCCACCGCCGGGGGTTTTGATGATGAGGCGGTCGCCTGTTTCCAGTTGTTCCTGAGCAACCGAGGCGAGTTCCTTTTCTTCACCGTCGCGCTTGGCCAAGCGCTGCTCGCCGGGTTGGCCCGCTTGGCCTCCGTTTAGGCCGTAGGGGCCTTGGGTGCGGTTTTGAGTGAGAAGTGAGAGTGAGACCGGTTCAGTAAAAACCACCTCGCGAACGATGCCGTTGCCGCCGTTGAACTCGCCTTGGCCACCGGAGTCTTTACGCACGGCGAATTGCTCCAGCCGGACGGGGTAGCGCCATTCCAAAATCTCCGGATCGGTGATGGCGGTGTTGGTCATGTGCGAGTGCACGGCGTCCGTGCCGTCAAATCCTGGTCCGGCGCCGGTCCCGCCTCCGATGGTCTCATAGTAGCTGCAGCGTTCGTTGCCGAAGATCAGGTTGTTCATCGTTCCCTGGCTCGCGGCGACGATTCCGAACGGCTTGAGCAACAGGTTCACGAGCCGCTGGCTCGTCTCGACATTGCCGCCGACGACGGGTGGGGCAAGCACGGGGTCGTTGGGGAATTCTGGGTTGAGCAGACAGCGGGGCAGCGTGATCTCGACGTGCTCCATCAAGCCTTCGTTGAGCGGCACCGGTTCGTTGACGAGCAGGCGGACGACATAAAGCACCGCGCTTTGGACGATCGCCGGGGTGGCGTTGAAGTTGCCTGGGTGCAGTGCGTCGGTGCCGGTGAAGTCGATGCAGATTTTTCCTCCGCCAACCTCAATCGTGGCGGCGAGGCGGGTGCTGTCGTCGAGCAACTCGATGGTAGAGTGCCGTCCCGGCTCAAGGGTGCCGATGCGCCGGACGATGGCGTTGGCCGCCCGCTGCCGGATTTGGCCCATGTAATCGACGACTTTTGCTGGGCCGTGCGTTACGGCCAAGCGCTGCAGTGACTGGCAGCCGAGCAGGTTCGCGGCGGCTTGAGCCTTGAGGTCGGCCAGGTTGTCTTCCGGCAAGCGTGACGGGTGCGGCCTGCCGGTCAGCCGTTTTTCAATTTCGCCAAACTGCGCCTTGCCGCCGCGATACAGAGGAGTCGGCAGGATGACAACGCCTTCTTCGGCGAGCGATTTGGCCAGCGGCGGCATCGAGCCGGGACTGATCCCGCCCAACTCGGCGTGGTGCGCGCGGTTGGCCACGTAGCCAAGGAGTTGCCCGGCGTCATCGAACACCGGACTGATGACAGTGATGTCCGGCAGGTGCGAGCCGCCGTGGCCGGGATGGTTGGTGACGATCATGTCGCCCGGGCCAAGCGCTTGATCAAGCGCAATGGAGCGCACGCAAAGGCCAAGCGCTCCGAGGTGCACCGGGATGTGCGGCGCGTTGACGACAAGTTGGCCGGCGCGATCGAGCAACGCGCAGGAGTAGTCGAGCCGCTCCTTCACATTGGTCGAGACGGCGGTGCGCTGCAGCAGTTGGCCCATCTCCCCGACGATCGAGCTGAAGCGGTTGGTGAACAATTCCAACTCGACCAGCGGCGAGTGGGCAGTTTTGTTGCCAAGATTGTCTTTGCGAAGCGCCTCGAGTTTGAGTGTGCCTTCGGAGCCGAATGTGCCCATCCACCCGGGGTCAATTCCGAGTGTGCAGAACCGGTCCTGCACGATCGCCGGGCCGGCGATGCGCTGCCCGGTGTTCAGCGACTCGCGGCTGATGATCGGCTCGTTGATTGGCTGCCCCGCAGGATCGCCGAACGATTCTGTCGAAATTGTCGGCGGGTGCGTCGAGGCGATGACCCGAGCCGAGACGACTTCGATCGATTTGTTGTCCGACCAGTAGCTGAACAGTTTTTCGTAACGCTCGCGAAACGCAGTGGCCAAATCGGTCGTTTCAACGTAGGCGATCTCCTCGGTGGATTCCTGCCCGGCATGCCGCAGCGAAACAAAACGCCGTCGCACTGTTATTTCCTTGGCGGTGAAGCCTTCGCTTTTGAGCGAACCAAGTGCGTCTGTCTCCAACTCGGCGAAAATGTCGCCGAGAGCCTGGCCAGGTGCGTCGAGAGGCTGGAGAATCTGTCGCTCGGCGAAACGCTCCACGACGGCGTCGCGCAGGCCCCGCGCACTGAGCAGCCCGGCGTCGGCCGGGCAGAGGACGGTGGTGATGCCCAGTTTTTCGGCGATGGAACAGGCGTGCTGGCCACCGGCGCCGCCGAAGGCGACCAGTGCGTAGTCAGCCGGATCGTAGCCTTCGCGGATGGATATTTTGCGAACAGCGTCGGCCATCCGCTCGTTAGCTATGTCGAGAAAACCGGACAGCAGTTCCTGCTCTGGCGGAGGGTCGGGAATTGATTGGCGAACCTGCTTGAGCGCGGCCCGGGCGGCATCGGTGCTGACGGGAATGCCGAACTGTGCCGGGTCGAGCCGGCCAAGCAGCAGGTTAACATCGGTGATCGTCAGAGGGCCACCGGCTCCGTAGCAGGCCGGCCCGGGATTTGCTCCCGCGCTCTCCGGGCCAACGAACAACTCGTCGCCATTGAATCCGCAGATCGAGCCGCCACCGGCGGCGACCGTCTCGATGGCGAGGACCGGCGCGAGCACCCGGGCGCGGCCGACATGGTACTCAAAACGGTAATCGAAGTCGCCGTCGAACCGGCAGACGTCGGTGCTCGTGCCGCCCATGTCGAAACCGATAATGCGCTCGTAGCCGGCCTGGCGGCCAGACATCGCGGCTCCGACAACCCCGCCGGCCGGGCCGCTCAGCAAACTGTCCTTGGGTCGACAGTCGGCGCGGGAGACGAGGCCGCCCGCGCTGCTCATCACGCGCAGTTTGCCGCCGGCCAACTCGCGCTCCACGCCGTCGAGGTAGCGCGTCATGATCGGCGACAGGTAGGCATCGACAACCGTCGTTTCAGCGCGAGGCAAAACCTTTATCACCGCCGCCAGCTCGCTCGACACGGACACGTGCCGCCAGCCGGTGTCGCGGAGGTGTGCGGCCAAGCGTTGTTCGTGGTCGGGATTGCGATGACTGTGGAGGCAGACGACGGCGGCGGATTGGTTTTCATTTTTAGGCGACTCAACTTGCGGGAGAGTGAGCGGGCGAAGCACTTGGCCAAGCGCGTCAAGCCGTTCATCGACGCCAACGACGTTCGCCGTGAGCGGCGTCGGTTTTTGGACGTTAAACGCGAACAGATCAGGGCGTTTTTGATTGCCGATGAGTAGTAAATCCTCGAAGCCCTGCGTGATGAACAGCGTGACGTCGGCGCCTTTTTCTTCAAGCAGCGCGTTGGTGCCGCGGGTGGTGGCCAGGTGCATGAGCATCGGCGGGAGCGGTTGGCCGGCGAGCGTGCCGGTGGCGATTCGTGCCGCGAGAATCGGGGGCTCGACGTCGAAGGCAATCTCGATCGCTTGGCCAAGCGGCGTGTTGTCGGGCAGCGGCTTGGCCAAGCGGAGTTGGGTTGGCGAGTCGTGCGCGGTGATTTCGATCGGCTCGTCGGCTTGGCCAAGCAGGTGGAAGCGTTGGCCAATCGCGAAGCCAGGGGTGAGCGGTTGTGGTAACTCGACCGCAATCTCAGTCGGTGAGGCGATGACCGTGATGGTGCCCCGGAGGCAACTGTTGGAGAGAACCTTGAAGCGGCGGGTGCGTCCGTGCGGATCGGCGGCGAGGCAGTCGGTGAAGGTGCCGCCGGTGTCCACCCAGACGCGCCAGCATTCCGACGTGGCATCGGTTGCGACGTGGCTCACTGCTTGGCCGGTTGCGGCGTGATTGTCGCGTCCAATGTGAAATCGCCGGTTTCGAGGTGGGCAGGTTCGCCGACCGGGGTGTGAAATTGGCCCGAGACTTTCCGGTCGCTGCTGTGGATGCTGTAACTCAGTTTGCCGGTTTTATGACGGCCATGTTCCTTGATGAACACATCGATGCTGACGGATTGGCCGGCCTTGTCGGTCATTTCCATGTTGGCTTCTTGACCACCGAGGACGATCAGCTTTGGCTGAGCAATCTGTTTTTTGTTTACGTTGTCGACGACGATGATCTCGACCGTGTACGTCGTTGCCGTGGCGCCGGGCTTGTGGTGGAAGCGCGTGCCGCTGGTTTCGATCTGGAAATGGCAACCAACGGTCGCGGCGATCAGCGCGCAGAGCAGGGCGGCGTTCGTTCGGATGTTTTTCACGGGGCGAAGCTAGTGAGCGGGTGGGAGCGTCTCAAGTTAAATGTGGAGTTTTGCGAGTATCGATGACGTTTCGGTGCCAGTGATGAGCAGGGTTTTGCTGCGGTTTTTGTCGCCGCGAATGAGGGTCACGGTGCGGGGCGGGAGGCCGAGCGACTTGGCGATGAACTTGAGCAGCGCCTTGTTGGCGGCGGAGTCCACGGGAGGCGCGGTGATGCGGACTTTCAGTTGGTTGGCATCGGCGTCGGCGATGATTTCATCCCGCGAGGCGCGCGGCTGAACGCGGATGGCCAGCGTCACGCCATGGTCGGTTTCCCGGATGTACTTGGGCAGAGCCATTCCGGTGCCATTTGAGGTCACGAAGCGCTCGCTGCCAAGCCGGGATTGAGCTAGCTTCAGCGGGTGAAGATGAAGATATACCAAGCGATGGGGCTGTCGATGGCCCTGGCCTTGGTCGGATGTGCCAGCACCCAGTCAAGCGGTGGCAACTCAAAAACAAAAGCCAAGCCGGCGGTGATCAACGACCGGGCGATCATTGGGCAAATGACACGTGAGGCAACGAGGATGATGGATTCTGACGAGACGATCTCGATGGAATCGTTGATCGAGCAGTTGAAGAAAGAAACGAGGGCCAAACTTGGTTTGCCAGCGGGAAAGGGTGGTCGAGCGGAGGATGTGCAAAAGGCAATCGCGGTGGTGGGTGGTGTTTACAAGTGCAAACGCTGCACGCGCTGGCACGTGGCCCCGGCGAGCGGATTCCTGATCGCGGAAGACTTGGTGGTGACGAATTTTCACGTGGTGAACCAGCCGGAGCGCGCCGCCCTGGCGGTGCGGTTGTTTGATGGTCGTGTGTTCATGGTCGAGTCGGTGGTCGCATCGAGCGAGCGTTTTGACCTGGCCGTGTTGCGCATCCCGAAAACCGGGGTGACGCCGGTAGCGCTTGGCCAAGCGGCACCCGTTGGGGCAAAAGTGGATTTGATTAGCCATCCGAACCAAAAATTTTACACGTTGAGCGAAGGACGCGTTGCCCGATACTTCATGACACAGCGCGATCGCAAGACTGTTCCGGCGATGTCAATCACAGCCGATTTTGGTCGCGGATCCAGTGGTGCGCCTGTGCTGAATGAAGCCGGTGAAGTGGTTGGGATCGCTGCCAGCACCGAGTCACTCTACTACACGGAGAAAGACGACGAGCAGAAGAACCTGCAGATGGTCTTCAAAAACTGCGTGCCGGTGAGCCAACTCAGGGAACTCATCAGCGAGTGAGATCGCTTGGATTTAGTCTTTATTCGGGACTCGAATATTTTCAACAAGTTCCTGCACCTCGGGAGGTGGCGGACTGGTGAGCTTGGAAACCACTATCGATATGGCAAAGTTGAGCAACATGCCGATACCACCAATACCCTCCGGCGAAATGCCGAACCACCAATTGGCCTGCACGTTGGCTTCAGGGCTGATAAACTTGAAGTAGATGATGTAAGCGGCGGTGAACACGATCCCAGCAATCATGCCAGCGATGGCACCTTCCTTGTTCATACGTTTGTAAAAGATGCCCAAAACGATTGCAGGGAAGAAACTGCTGGCGGCCAAGCCGAATGCAAAGGCAACGACTTGGGCGACGAAGCCGGGCGGATTGATTCCGAAATAACCAGCAATAATAATAGCGCAGCCAGCGGCAATGCGTGCGTAAATTAATTCCTGTTTATCAGTGATGTTCGGATTGATGGTTTTCTTCATCAAGTCATGTGAAATGGAAGTTGAAATGACAAGGAGTAATCCAGCTGCTGTGGAAAGCGCTGCGGCCAATCCGCCAGCAGCGACCAATGCGATGACCCAGTTCGGCAATCCAGCAATTTCTGGATTAGCTAGGACCATGATGTCACGATCTACTTTGAGTTCATTTCCTTTCCAACCGTTAGTCACTGCTTTTGATTTGAATATTTCGTTTTTATCATTGTAAAATTGAATTTTACCGTCACGGTTTTTATCCTCAAAAGATATCAATTTAGTTTCCTCCCATTTTTTGAACCAAGTTGGCATTTCTGCGTATGGCTTTTCATTTACGGTGTCGATGATGTTGTATCGAGCGAAGGTCGCGACGGCCGGGGCGGTGGTGTAAAGAATTGCGATGAACAGCAAGGCCCAACCGGCAGAAATACGCGCATCTCGAACTTTCGGCACGGTGAAGAAACGAATAATCACGTGCGGCAAACCAGCCGTTCCTACCATCAATGCCAGCGTGATAAAGAATATGTCGGTGGTGGACTTTGTTTGGGCGGTGTACGCTGTGAAGCCAAGATCGGTGACCACCTTGTCCAATTTATCCAAAAGATAACCGCCTTCCTTTAGTTCACCCCCAAAGCCAAGCTGCGGGATTGGGTTGCCTGTGAGCATGAGCGAAATGAAAAATGCCGGAGTCATGTAGGCGAAAATAAGTACGCAATATTGTGCCACCTGCGTGTATGTAATTCCTTTCATGCCCCCCAATACAGCGTATGTAAAAACAATGCTCATTCCAATTAGCACACCCCAGTATATATCGACCTCAAGGAATCTCGAAAAAACCACGCCAACACCGCGCATTTGGCCGGCGACGTAAGTGAAAGAGATGAAGATGGCGCAAAGCAATGCGACGATTCGGGCTGCCTTTGAGTAGTAACGCTCGCCAATGAAATCCGGTACTGTGAATTTACCGAATTTTCGTAAGTATGGAGCGAGCATCAACGCTAACAGTACATAGCCGCCTGTCCAGCCCATCAAGTAAACCGTGCCGTCGTAGCCCATGAAGGCTATGAGGCCCGCCATGGAGATAAACGATGCTGCGCTCATCCAGTCGGCGGCAGTGGCCATGCCATTGGCTAAAGGGGAGACGCTCCCGCCCGCGACATAAAATTCGCTCGTCGATTTGGCTTTCGACCAAATAGCGATGCCAATGTAGAGCGTAAATGAAAGTCCGACGATGATGTATGTCCAGGTTTGTACGTCCATGCTATTTAGCTTTTCGAGATGCGGTTGCGGGGTGACCTAATCGTTCTTTTCATTGAAGCTGAATTTCTGATCGAGTTTGTTCATTAATTTGACATAAACGAAAATCAGCACTACGAACGTGTAAATCGATCCCTGCTGAGCCATCCAAAAACCGAGTTTGAATCCGCCAAGTTTGATTTGATTGAGTTGGTCGACGAACAAAATACCGCAACCAAACGATACGATAAACCAGATCGATAAAAGGATGGTCAGGATACGGATGTTCGCACGCCAATATGCTTGACGATGATTTTGAAGGTTATTTTGACTTTCCATGTTATAATTTCAGAGATGAGATTGGATGCTGTCCCAAATTTCTTCGGCGACTGTATCAAGGGACTTGTCTCCGTTAATAATCCGGAAACGGGCGGGCTCAGCCTTGGCCAAGATGTGGAATCCGTCGAGCACTCGTTCGAAAAACTTCGTTCCGGACTCGTCAAATTGATCCTGTGTTTCGCCGGTTGATTGATGTCGGTCAGAGACGCGGGCTTGACTGACACTCAATGGAATGTCGAGAAGCAGTGTCAGGTTCGGCATGGTGTCGCCGACGGCCAGATCGATAGCTTGCTGAACATTGGCCAAGTCGAGTTCGCGGCCGAAGCCCTGGTAGGCCAGCGATGAGTCGTAAAAACGGTCGCACAGCACCACGGCGCCCTTGGCCAGGGCTGGGCGGATCGCTTCCTGAACAAGCTGCGCACGACTGGCATTCATGAGCAGCAACTCGGTATCGGGCGAGATCGGGGCATCGCCGGGAGGATGCTTGACGACTTCGCGGATCGCCTCGCCAATGAGTGTGCCGCCCGGCTCGCGCAGGTTGACGACTTCGCGGCCGGCCTTGGCCAGGCGCTTGGCCAAGCGCTCAATCTGAGTCGACTTGCCGCACCCCTCAATGCCCTCGAAGGTGATGAACAAGCCGCTCATTTGAGTGGCAGCACCTTCTTGACAATCGCGGCTGCTTGCACTGCTTTTTTGGTTTTGATCTCGCGCGGAAAAATTCGGGTCAGATAGGCCACAAGGGAATTAATCTGCGAGTCATCGAGCGGTCCACCGTGTTTCTTTGCAAAGGCCGGCATCAACGTGCCCGGTTTGCTCTCGGCGGTCCATTGTTCCCAGTATTGTCTGTCTCTGTTGCTGGCCAACGCACGAAGTTCGGTGACAAACGGTGCCCGGTTTTTCGCATCGTGGCAGATGCCGCAGGCAGTTGCATAAAGTTGTTTGCCCCGTTTTCCGATAGTAGGTTTGACGTGGCACTCGACGCACTTGCCCTGAAAAATGGCCTGCCGGTTTTGCGCGGCGGCCCGGAGATTGGCGGCGCGTTCCTCCTTTGAGCGTTTCACAAGCGGCTCGGAAGCCGCGCCGATGGCAACCCGCGCCTTGAGCGGGATGAGGCCCTTGTCGGTCACCACGATGATGGTCTTGGTGATGACGCCGGTTTTGCCGCGGATGTCCATCGTGACGGG
>Ga0208129_1000297_pt1 | contig 21465 bp, 23 predicted proteins | sample ETNtaG_13_FD_185759 | JGI IMG/M metagenome (GOLD analysis project Ga0208129, IMG submission 185759) | Marine microbial and viral communities from oxygen minimum zone, Eastern Pacific Ocean - ETNP201306PF47B (SPAdes) (version 2) | ecosystem: Environmental > Aquatic > Marine > Oceanic ...
GCATTTTTAAATATATTAGCCATTATTATCCTCCAAAAACTATTGCCATCGCCGTAGCGTGGTCTATTACTGATGAACCTGCTTCATAAATTCTTCCACTACCTTGAGCATATATGCTTCCAGCCGTGTACATTGACCCAGTTATATCGTGTCTATCTGCTGAATCTATTCCTAAAAGTGTAGAACCACTAATCGCTAAAGTTCCAGATAAATCTAATGAACCAGTTACTAATGCATTGGTTGTAAGAATTGTTTGAACTGAGGCGTCGCCTCTTTTAAAAAATATTTTACCATCGGCCGTATTTATAGCTAACTCGCCTAAATCTATTTTAGCCGCGGTTGCTACATTGCCTGCTACAGCAGACCTCTTAAGTTTAATAGTCTGATGACTTGCCATATCTATGACTTCTCCAGTCGGCTATTTAGCCGTTATTTGTTAAAACCAAGGTGGATTTAGTATGTACTAAAATTGTCCACCATCAATAATTCTTGTATGATAAAATCCATCTACCCCATCATATAATAATAAACTACCACTAGAATGTGCAGCTACATCGCCATTTAAATCTTCTGAAGGTGGTGTTGCTACAAATCTTACGGCGTCTGATGGGTTTCTCCACATCAGTTGTGGAGCATTTGTTCCATTTGCAAAGTTTAATGTCATATCAGAAGCTGCTGCAAACGTTACTGCATCATTAAATGTTCCTGTGCTAGCATAATCAAAAACTCCTGAAACATCTAAAGTTCCATTAAGATCTACATTTCCATCAATATTAAGTTCAGTCACATTAACATCGACAGTAGGAGCGGTTATATCTAAAGTTGTTCCTGCATTTATTTCTAAATGACCATCTGCAGATGCTATGATGTTTTCTCCACCACCCTGATCATGAAATGATAACTTACTATCTCCAGCTAGAACAAGTTCATCTGTAGCTTGATTCCATAAGAGATGCTGTCCTGCTGTTGCTCCAAAAAACTTAACATCATATCCAGTGTCATTAACACCAACAGTTACTGCTGCGTCTATTTGCGTTGCTCCATCTATATCAACAGCATCTAAATTAGCTGTTCCATTTACATCTATATCGCCTTCTAAATCTGCATTTCCTTGTAACCATAAATTTTTATATCTTTTATCAGTTATACCTAAATCATCTACATTATGTGCTGATGGTTGTACACCACCTTTAGTTACAACTTTTCCGGCAGCTCCAACATCTACAAATGTGTCTACATTTGCTCCTTGAAGTTTATTAACGGATGTCATATCTACACCACCAACATCTATAGTGGTACCATTATCAGTAATATTAGCTGAAGATTCTAATCTACCATTTGCATCTACAATTACTGGTTTATTTTCTACTAAATTTCCAACTGCAGCCTGTTCTGGTAATCTATATTCACTATCTTTTATTCCACCCTTCCAATAATTACCTGTCCTGTCCCATAAAATCGAACCAGTTTGGTCAGCCTCAGTTGTATCATAAACATAAATTCCAGCATCTGCAGCTGCAGCAGCAGTATTTAATTCAAGTATATTATCACCAATTTGTACTGTTGTAGAATCTACAGTTGTGGTTGTTCCTAATACTTCTAAATTTCCCTGAACATATGTTGATCCTGTTACTTGTAAATCGCCGTATACGTGAACATCATCTTGAAAATCTGTTAATCCTGCAACATCCAAAGTTGAATCTAGATCAACTGCGCCGTCAAACTCAGCTGTGCCGTCAAATCTTACATAGCCATCAAACTCTACGTCTGGAGTACCAGATGAACCACCATCTTGATCAAATAATACGTTTCTAGCAGTATCTATAACAATTACAGCTTGTCCGCTTTCTTTAAAAGTTATTCCGTCTTTACCATCAACTGTAATTGCTCCGGCAGATGTTGTAAGACTTGAAGCTGCTCCAGCAACCATAGTAATTCCACCAGTTCCAGCAGTTAATCCTACAGCAGTTGCGCCAGTTGAATTACCAATTGTAGTATTAACCGCTACGGCGTCAGTTCCAATGTTAATTGCACCACCAGATGTATTAAGTTCTAAAACTCCATCAGAATCAAGTAATAATGTATCATCAGAATTTATAACTATATCGCCTGCGCCGGTTGATGCTAATGCTATTCCACCGGTACCTGCATTTAAATTGACTGCGCTAGCGCCAGTTAGATTACCAATTGTAATTGTTCTTGCGGCTGCTCCAGTCCCAATATTTATACTCTGGGCATTTGCATCATTACCAATTCCAATAGAACCTCCACTAGAATTAAGAGCCATTGCTCCTGTACTATCTAGATCGAGTGTTGTTGCACCAGATAATGATGTAGCTCCAGTTCCTGCTAGTGTAAAAGTTGCAGTTCCATCTGTTGCTGTAAGAGCATTTGCAGAAGTAAGCGTAATTGCTAATGCATCTGCAGTAATTGCTGTTGCTAGAGCATTACCAACACTAATTGATCTTACTCCTTGTGTTCCAACATTAATAGCTTGATCAATATCGTCATTACCAATATTAATTATACCGGTACTAGAATTAACTGAAATTGCCCCTGAACCATCTAAATCAAAAGAAGTTATTCCTGTAGTTGATACTGCTCCTGCTCCATCAAAATTCCAATAAGCCGTATCATCACCATATCTAGAAACTCCACCACCTTGCATGTACAACGTGTCTGATGGTGTTACAGCAAAAGTAGTCATTCCTGTTTCAGATAAAGCTCCTGCACCATCAAATTCCCAAGTACCTACATCATCACCAAAAGTTGCTCCAGTAGCTCCTTTAGCTACTAAAGTTGTAGTTGCATTAATTGTTGTTGAAGTAACACTATCAATAGCGATTGTTGAATCAGAATCAATATCATGTGGACCTCCATTTACTGTGAGGGATCCACTCATCCATAAATTATTCCATCTTTGACCAGTACTACCTAAATCGTATAAATTACTTGCATTTGGTATTAAACTCGAAACAAAATCACCAGCTGCCGCGATATCGTCATCAGCACCAGATCCTAAAGTAATAGTTCCAGATGAACCAGCTTCAAAGGTAACGTTACCAACTGCATGAACACTACCACCTACCCATAAATCACTTGATGCAGACAGCATACCAGCTATTTTTACTTCGTTAGCTTTAAGCTGTATCAAATCGGTATCAGAATCTATACCAATCAATTTATTATCGTCTAATTGAATATTTTCACTAATATATGCAGAACCTGTTACATGTATATCTGCTTGTGCATCTAATCTACCAGTAATATCTAATGTACCAGCAATTGTTCTATCTTTAATATTTCCTGTTAAATCTAAATTGACGTGTCCACCACTATTTAATCTATATAAAATCTTATCATCTGTATCGTAAAACGGAATATCATTCATTACCGTATTTACTCCAGCAAGAGCAGGTGGTGTTGCGCCATATTGTAATCTATTAACAAGGAAACCACCTTGCTGTGTACCGTCTCCAATATGTAGGTTTGGACCAATGATATCCCCTAAAGAACTAGTTGTAAATATAACTTCACCCTTATAAGGTGTTATAGCCTTTAGTGTTGCTATCGGTCCTCGTCGATGTTTTATAATTTGCGGCATCTTTTATCTCCTAACTATAAATATTCCTATTATCTTATTTTATTCTATTGAAATTCACCTAAATCTATTATTGATGCTAAATCTCTATCTCCCCATTCTCCTAAATTTTCAATAGCTACAGATGCACTAGCAACTGCTGATTTAGCTATATCCATAGCACCAGAAACAATTAACGCTTTAGTATCTGCTTCGATTTGTCGAGCAATTAATTGTCCATCAACAGCTAAAGATCCAGAAACATCAAATGATCCTGTAAAATGTGGATTAAGCTGTTTACTTTTAATTTTAGGCATTACGTATTCCTTATGTTCTTGGGACTCCAGACCCGGTTACTTTACCCCATAACGTTACTTCATCATCTGCATCTAAAGTATAATTTAATTTTGCTGTATCTAATGTTACTGTTAAATGAGACGTACCACCAACTAAAGATTCTTGAATTAATGTTACTGAATCATCAGTAGCTCTTTGACCATTAACAAAAACCATAAAATCTGAGGTATTTGCTGGTCTTAAATCTGTTGGTGGCGATATTAAACTACAACTTTCAAATATTATATTATCTGAATTAACAATTGATCCAGTTATCTCATTTGCTGCTTGTAAATAATCATAAACAGGTTGAAACGTACCAAAAACAGCTTCACTAGACACAGAAACAGATGGTATTCCAGCAGTTGTAGCTTGTGCCGCTCCTTCTGCCTGAGGAGCAACTGTAAATTGAGATGAAACATTATCTACTTCTGCAGATATAAAAACAGAAGATGGACTATATGATGATACTGGATTTGGATCTTCTAAACCTATTTCTTTATTTATAGAATCGGGAATAATATATCCTAAAAATGTCATATTGAATGTTGTTTTAATTAATCTATCTCCTGCAGCGTCCATTTCTACTGCATTATCAAAGCTTTCTATATTACATCTAAATTTAAATTTCTCTTCGTCTCCCCAATATGCACCTTCACTATAATGAATAGCCTCTACTATCTTATTCATCTGTTCTAAATATTCAGTAAAAACAATTGCTTCATACGTTAATGTAACATATTTTGGCATAATAATATTATAAAATTCTTGTGATGGACTTATTCCTTGTAAAACTGAAAATTTATCATACTTGTTTAGTTTATTATATTTTTTTTGAAAAGTATAAAATAATTGTGGATTATTTGCATCCATAGCGCTTGTTGGAATAGCCTCATTTTTAGCAATACTACTTCTTCTATACATTATAAGTGGAAGAATAACTTTTCCTTTAGTATCTCTATAATACCCATCTCTTTGCATAGCTTTCCAACGCTCAGGAGAACCATATATTGTTGGAACTGCAATCATCTCTTCATCTTCAATAACTGTTGGTTTAATAACATTATCAAAATAATATTTTATAGCATCGTCTATTTGATAAAAACCAACAGAATAATCTCCTAACGTATCAGATTTTCTAGATCTTATTTTAGCTCTATTTGTTTCCTTTATTTTACCAGTAGATATCTCATACTGACTTTTAGGTAATACTGTTGCTAATATATTATTTCCGTGAGCCATTTTTTATCCTATATGTTTGCTAATGTTCCACCAGAACGAATTTGTTCTAACTTAAGCTTACTTTTTCTAGTTAAATGAGTTGTACATAATATTGAATGACTATGAGTAGATTGTCCACTTATAAATTGATTTTCAACAATATTATTTACTTCGTAGTATCCACTATTCCATTCTATTACATCACCAATTTCTAAATATAAATTCTGAGTTTGTAATGTCTTTCTATGAAATGCAAAAGAAGCTGCTTGATCAATATCTGGACCATACTCTACCATAGCTACCGCTGAATCTTCTGGTGTAATCAAACACCCAACAGTTACACCTGGAAAAAAAACTTTACTCATAGATTCACCATATAAATTAACTTCTGTATCGTGAAGAGATACTTTAAAAACATTAATTTTAGTATCTATAATAGAATCTATTAATTCAGAATTTAATCCATCAAAAAAGTCTATATCTCTTTGACTAACAAATTGTGCCATTTAACTATCCAATATAAATCTTTAATGGTACTCTCTTCAGAGTTTCCATAAGATTTTCCGATTCTTCTTTATCTTTTTCTAATTGCGCCCTTCTTGCTGCTGCTAATAAATTTTCTCTCAATTGTTCTACCAATGCGTCTTTTTCTGTTTGAGCTTCTTGTTTTAAATCTGCACCATTTAATGCTATTTCAGCCCCAGGAATAGGAATATTTGCATACTTACTTCGTATTGAGCCTAATAATTCCTTAGATAAAGCTAAAGTATATTTCTTTATCCATTGCTTTCCAACATCATTAATATCTGTATATTTCATATTTGCATATGGAACATTTGAATAATCAGAAGCTCTGCCTGCTGCTGTTTTTAATGGATTAGATCTATCTTTCGTTACAATATATTCAAACCAAAGTTTAATATCGGCTGATGGCATTGGAAAGATTTTTAATTTGTTATTAATCAATTCAAAACTATATCCCGATTTTCTAATTTGATCATTAAATTCTATAGCTTGCAATCTAAGTATGTCTGCATACAGTGGAGACATTATAAATTGAACCCCCGGGGAATAATTACCCCATCCAAACATGTCCAACATTCCTTGATTTGCAAATGTACTACCAACAAATGGATCAAAATACTTAACTATAGCTGGAGGTGCTTCATGATGAATTCTCTTTATCTCTATATCAGCACTACTTTCTGAAACATTTGCCCATAATGCATCTAAATCATAATCTTGCGATCCAGAAACTACATCTATTGATCCTTTTTTCCAGTCTACATTTCCACCAGATCCTGCTTCAGTACCATAATTTTCAGCTGTAGTTATCATTCCTCCTAATGAAGGTGATATTTCTCTATGTGTAAAATCTGAACCTGTTTCTGCACCAGATAGTGCTAACATGTTTTCTCTAATATTGAATTGATTAACTTGGGACGAATATTCTGTTACACTCTCTTCAAAAACTGAATAAAAAGATCCAGAAATCAATTCTACATCCTGTATTGGATATCCCAATCTATTGGCACACCACGTAGCAACCTTTGGCCCATCCGTTTGATATGTTGTCTCTGCATCATAAAATCCAAACGGAGTAGCTCCATCTATTGCTCCCGGGTTACCATCCCATTTTAAAGCCATGGCTGTTTCTCCTATGTAACATTAAAGCGCTTTATTCAATAATAAATATCTTATACAATAAAAAAGGGGACAGATATAAAATATCCATCCCCTAATTTGCTTAGCGATCTAATCTAAGATTTAGATGTGGTTACTATGAGCAACAACAACTTTACCATAGAATTCAGGTCTTACCATCTTCTTAGCATAACGAGTCATTACACCTTTACGTGGAGTAAAGTTTGTAGGATCGTATACCAGAGGAGTCATGATAAGAGGCACGTATGGTGCGTATACAGCGCCAGTTTCTAAGAATGCAGCACCCCTAAAGCCCATCAGGATTGTATCCTGTAGCATGTAAGGGTTTTTATAGACTGTCCAACGATTGTTGAGCATTCCAATTTTCTGCACACCCATTGCGAAACTTGCGGAGTCACCATCAGAATCTGAGGCATAGCCAGGAATAGATTCAATTGCCGTTGCAACGTCTGGACCACAAACTGCAAAGTTTGCTCCACCGCGCAAGGTTTTTTGATGAATCTTGTTACTGACCTTCTGCATTTTAATACCAAGTGTCTGATACCAGTCACCTTTAGTATATGCATTAGATGCTCCAGAAACTTCGGCCCAATCTGATTCTGCTCCACCTGCGCCATCATATTCAAAACCAACTTTAGCTGACCAATACTCTGTAGTAAGAGCATTTTTGATCAACATGTCAAGTATTTCAAGATCGATTTCCATCGAAATATATTCACTTAACATAGAAGTCAATTCAGCTTCTGCGTCGATTGAATGATAGGCGTTAAGGTCTTGAGCGAATTCAGGCGTCCAGATAGCTTTCAGTTTCCGAGTCTTAGCGACAATCGCTTCAGAATTCAGGGAAACATCAACTTCAGGAATACCAACATCAGTACCAACAGTGGCTTCTTCAAAGTCGCCTCTGCTAATATCAGCGGGTGCCTTATGATAGGTAACTGTTACAGTTCCACCAGCTAAGGTCGTTCCAATAACAAAGAATTTTGCATTGTAAGACGAGTCAACACTAGTATGTGCTGGGTAGTAAGCTGTTATATGAGCTCCAACAGATGCCGCGATCTTCCAGGCTCTTGCGCCTTCGAGATCTGCATCGGTTACACCCAGAGGAACAATTACACTACGTAGTTTAGCTGGACTAGATGCTGCTACAGATGCAGAGAGTGCAGGGTCGAAATTAACTTCATCCCACGTTGCTGCTGCGTCAGTGCAACTATCGTATGCGATAGCTGCTGTAGGTGCTTCATTAATCGAGTATCCAAAACGACCTGCGCCGTAAAGTCCACCAGAAGCGTCTGCTGCTGCGTTAGTTGTACCATGAATTTGGTCACCAACTGCAAAACCAGGTTGTGCTGTGCCATATTTGAAATTTAAGAAAAAGACGAGTCCAGAAGGAAGATTCATCGGCTGAACGCTGACAAAATCTTTTGCTGCAATCTCACCAAAGACCTTACGGACTAAAGGAAGTGCAACACCTGACCACTCTTCAGAATTCGCAGACGTACCAGTTTTTGATGCTTCATCAATTAACTGACGCGCTTGGTTTTCTAAAAGAACAGCCATTCCTGCTGTTTCATATTCATTATCTATACCATCCAGAAGACCAGTTTTCTTCCACTTGCGTGTAAGACCTTTGGCAACTTGCTGTTGATCGCGATAAGGATTATGTTCATCCATCATCTTAGAGATCTGCTTATGTGCATTTGCTTTTTTAGCCATGATTATTCTCCAATAATAATGTGTTTAAAATTACTTAATTCCAGCTAACTTTTTAAAACGATTAGCTAACACTTGACCTTCTGTAATTACTTTCCGACTAGGTTTAGTAGATGCGGTTGGTCTGCTAGCTGCGCTTTCAGTCATTCTACGCTTTTTCCCGGGTGTGGAACCAAAGGATTCTGCCATAGTTGTAAATACAAGTTTGACTTCCCTAAGATTTTTAGCCCTATCAAAAGTTTCGATAACTCTAAGTTTCTGGTTTTCTTTAAGTGAATGTGCTCTAAACAACTTATTTGTATAAAGTAATTTAGCATTTAGCAAGTTCACTTCGTGCAATTTGCTTGACAAGTATCTTACTACTTTTCTGTGCTCAGCAAGATCTGCATTGACTTTTGCAAGTTTAGCTTTTGCGGATTCTTCAGCAGGCTCTTCATCCTCCTCAGCCTCTTCACCTTCCATCTCATCTTCAAGTTCTTTGATGATGGATTCAAGATCTAGTGGCTCTTCATCCTCTTCAGCTTCCTCACCTTCATCTAGGTCGTCAACAACTTCGTCGTCTTCATTTTCTGCGCCAGGGGCTGCGGAAGAATCATCAGTTTCATCTTTTTCTTCATCATCGCCTTCGGCGGGTTCAACTACGTTATCATCTTCACCTATATCAGAAGAATCAGACTGTTCTTCAACAGGTTCCTCATCTTCTTCAGCATCTGCTTCAAGTTCGCGGATTATTGCTTCAAGATCAAGTTCGTCATCTTCATACGCTTCTTCATCTTCTTCAGCAGGTAGTTCATCTTCAGCGGGTAGATCTTCATCTTCTTCAAAATCTTCATCTTCTTCAGCTTCTTCGCCTTCGCCCATTGGAGATGTGTCTTCCATTGGTTCTTCCATGTCGTCATTTTCATCGACTTCGTCTTCAGACATTCCGTCTTCTACGCCGTCATCTTCATACGCTTCGTCGCCAGATTCCTCTGCCGGCAAATCTGAAGTATCTTCCATGGGTTCCTCAGTGTCAGCCTGCTCTTCCAAATCCTCGTCCTCTGCTGCTTCAGGTTCGCCATCTTCTTGAGCTAGCTTAGCTGAAAGCATTCTTTGCAGTTTCGGTGTGAAAGCCTCTTCAAGTGCTATCTTTGCATTAGCTAAAGCAGTCTCACGAACAGCTTTTGCGTCAGCAATTGCTTCCTTTAAAAGGTTATCCATTATTTTTCTCCTATAATATTATATGTCTAGGAATTCTATACTTATTGGGAAGTATAATATAAATTAAGTTACTATCACGTACACTATATGCTGACAGAATTGTCAATAGTGTATTTTGTTTTTATGAATATAAATATATAGTAAATGCGCAAAAAGATAAAAAAAATAAGCTAATAGGGTCTTTTTTAAAAATATATTCCAGAGCTTTTATTGCCTTCTCTAGTTTGTTTTTGAGCTCTAAGTCTACCTAATGCTTTTTTTTCGCGTCTGAGTTCTGACGGCTTCTTATAGTGTGATCTAGCTTGTAAATCTAACATTAAACGACTATCTTTAACTTTACGTTTAAATCGTTTGATAGCTCCTTCAACATTATTATTTTCAACTGTGACTGCTAACCCGGGAGGATCGTTATACTTGACTCTTTTTCTATAACCTTTTTTCATATGATAAAAACCTATTTAGTTAATTGTTTTTTTAATTCTTCAGCTGCTTCATCCTGTTGTCCAGTAGTATAATATCTACCGAGAACATTTCCAATTTCTTCATATACTGATTCTAATCTTTGCTGTAAAGTATGCATTTCATTTGCTGTTTTCTGAAATGTTTTATTGGATTCTTTAAGAGATTTCATATTTCTTTTAACTGTTACTTTATCAAACCAATTTTCTGTTTCGTGCATCGTAAAAACTTCAGCATCTTCAACCATTCTATTAACGGCCTCTGCAATTTCTCTCAGTTTGTTTTCTCTATATACAGATTTTCCATAGCCTTCGTATGTAGAGATAGAGGATAAAAAGTTATCTCTATTTGGAAGAGGCGCCTTTTCATCTTTGCTATTTTCTTCTAACCATTCTTGTTTGACTAACGTTTTTAGTTTCATTTTCTATCTCCTAAGTATAAATATAAGGAATATTGATTTTTATTTACCCATTAAATCCCGAAGTTTGTTGTCATCATATTTTGCCCCACCTAATTCAGCTGCTTCATAAGGACTTAAATATAGATGAGTTTTTGAAATCGTTGTTGTAGCTGGGTTCTCTTGATAATCATCATAGTCTACAAGATTTTCTTTAAGAGCTTTAGATAATTTAGTAGCTTTTGCTTTTGTAAAGCATTCTCCTAAAACCCAACCACTATTTTGTTGCTTTGTTACTTGCCAAACTTCTATTTCTGCATTCACCCAATTACCCGATTCATAAATCTTTGTAACTTTAAAGCCTGCTGACTTAGCGGCAGCTGCATAAATTGGTTTAACGTATGCTAATGCTTTTTTTGGTACGTCTCCAATTTCATTTATTTTTCGTTTGCCTGTATTTACCAGACCTGCTAGTCTAATCATTACATATCTCCTAATATTTCCATGATTGTATGTTCAACTTTACACCACTTACCACATTTATCTCCAAGCTCTCTTTCTTCTTTACCCTCATTCATTGGAGCCATAAATGCACCATGAGTAGAAGGATTAGAAACAAAATCAAAAGCTATTAACTCAAAATCGTCTTGTACTTCTGATCCTCTGTTTGTTTCATTTATTGTTCCCAAGCCTCTAGAAGATATTCCTAATCTGATTCCATTTACAAATAACTCTTGTAATATATTGCCAGACGGCGTGCTTAGCACTTCAACTGTTCCAACTAAATCGTCACCATCCCAATGCATTTCTGTCACATTATGAGACACATTAGATAAATTTACAACAGAAGAATCTGGATGATCTAATTCTCCCAAAGCTCTTCGCTCTTTAACCTGCACTTCACTATACTCTTTAGCTTCTCTTGCTAAAATATCTTTTGGATATATTCTACCATTTTGGTTTTTAGTATTGGCTCTTTGTAATACGCCAGCAACCTTTACCTTTTTATTGTTCGCAACAGCTTCTTTTATTACTGAAGGTTGAACATCAAATGGTACATAATCTACTAATAATTTCTTACTCATAATATACTCCTATGCCCAAGAACTTTTTCTTCTAAACAAGTCATAAAATAATTCAGCCATTTCAGCTCTAATTATTTTTTTTAATATTCCAACATCTTTAGACTCTATTGCCTCATTAAACATAGATTCTCTAGCTTTCATATTCAAAGCAATATCTCTTAATTTCATTGCTCTAAAAGCGTTTGGTAACTGATTTGGATTTATATGATCGTGAAGCTCATCCATTACTACTTCTCTAAACATCTCATATTTAACCATGATGTTTTTCCCAATCTTTATGTTGCATATATCCAGATACTTCAGCTTTAGTTCCTTCTGATCCAGATGTAGCTCCCCAAAATGGAGTTTTAGGTGGACCTAAACCACCATCTAAATTACCAGTCACATTTATCTCATCAAGCTCTCGCTGTACGAGTTTTCTTACAATTGATCTAAATCTTTTTTCTAACAGTCCTTGCATTTGCATGTTTCCTTTACTTCTTTAAGTAATTGGTAATATCTCATCATTCCTAAAACCTGCTTATCCTTAACTGTTGATCCTTTAGATAGCCTAGCTATTTGAGTAGTTACTTCTGCTAATTTAATTTTTGTAACCTTATCCTCAACTTTAGGAAGTACTCTTTTCAATGCTTTGTGAACTCTAACTATTTCTTTATTCAAATATTCTCTAAGCTTATTTGTATCTGAAACATTATTAATATATTCTTTGAGTAAGCTTTTCTGCTTTCTATCTAAGCCATTATATTTAGAATTAAATTTATCTACTAACATTCTGTATGAAAGCAGTCTTAAATCTTTATCTTGCTTTTCATATGCTTCATAAACCCTATTCTTTTTTCCAACAGCAGCTCTATTTTTTCTAGTAATATGTTCAATCAATGTATATTGATTTCTAACAAAGTCTGCTGGAGTCTTACTAGCATTCTCAAATATACAATGAATTGCTGCTAAAACTCTATAATTTGGAATTCTAGATTTAAAAAAATTAGAAGCATTATATTTTGAAAAAACTTCTTTAACTAAACTATATTTCTCTTTATGTAATTGTTTTACATTAATTTTATGTCTAGCTTTAATTGCTGCTGTAACAAAGGTTTTTGCTTTTGATTCAGTATCAAATCTTTCTTTAACTAAATTTTGATATAAAACTAATTCTTTTCCAAGCTGAGTTTTCTTATTAAAATGAGATTTAATAATACTCATTGCTTTTGGAGTTCCAGCATTATTTAATGTTTCTGTTGCAATTTGACGTACTAATAATTCATATAGTATACCAGTGTTTTTGTATTTCGAATGTTTAGCCATTACTAAATATCTCCCTATAAGTTAACAGGTACTTTTTCTCATATATAAATATAATACTATTCAACATTTGGTTCGTCTGATATGAGATTCTTCTCATCTAGAAGCCCCCCTTCATCGTTAAATGGTGTTTCTAAAGTATTTTTCATAGTTTCTGTGATAATTGCTTTAGTTTTCTGTTTAGAAATCCAATCTCTCATTGGACTTCCATTCCTGTATGTATGCTTTATTGCTTTAGATCTAGACATAGACTTGTTTTGTTTAGCACCGATAGGATCTCGACCTCTAGCTCCTCTATCGGTTTTATATTTTTGCCCACCTTTTGGTCGACCCGCTCCAGGATGACCACCTTTTGGAGCACCTCTATTATCTTGAGCAAATATACTTACTTTATTGTCACTATCATAAGCAGGTGGTTCTTCTCCAGCACCTTGACCCTGCTCTGGTTGCTCGACTGCTCCAACCATAGCTAAATCATGTGGTGTACCAAAAGATTGCCCTGTTGTTACAGGATCGTTACCTTCTGCTTCGATCTGATCATGTCTAAATTTGAGCTTGATATCTTCAATAATGTGTGCTCTTTCTCTTTTTGCCTGATCTGTTGACATATTAAAAATATTTTCATAAACCCAATCTTCACTTACCATTTTAAGATCTTTCAAATCAGAAGCTAAACTAGATTTGTTATTCCACAACTCTATTTTTTCTTGCTCATAAACAATACTTGGATTTGTAAGAGATAGATCAAAATTAACTAATTCATTATCTTTATATCCTTGAGCATATAAATGAACTATTGCTATCTTATATAATTCTGACTCAACAATTCTTTGTATTCTTTCAATTGTTCGAGCGAATCTAACATCTTCTGCGGCTAATGTTGACTTTCCTTCAACTCCCTCTTCATATCCTAAAAAGGCTTTAGGAATTTTCAAAGCAGCCAACATTTTATTCTTTAAATATTCTATATCGTCTATAGAATTATTTTCTAATCCTGCTAAATTATCTATTTCTGTACCACTATCTCCTCCACGTACTGGTAAATAGAAATCCTCTAACATGTTCTGCATATTATATTTTAAATTATAATCACCAGTAGCTGAATTAACAAACGGAGTCTTCTTCATCTTACTTATTAATGAATTCATATAATTATCAACTTCAGCTGGTGGTATATTACCAATATCTATTTTAAAAACCCTTTTCTCCGGAGCTCTCATAATACGATGAATTAACATCGCATCTTCCATTAATACAAGCTGCTTCCATATTTTTCTAGCAGCTTCTACCATAGATTTACCATAGGGTAAAAAATTTGTATCACTTAATAATCTGAAGTGAGCAATTTCATAATTCTCATATTCGTGTCTTTGCCCTTCTCCTTCATGATAAAACATAACTGGACGTTGTACGTCTGTGTCAAATTCTTCTATTCTTTCCATTTCATATGCCGAAATAGGATTAACATTTACTATCCCATACTTTTCAGAAATATCTAATTTCATAAAGTGATCGCCATATTTTACCAAATTTCTTATCCATGGCCATAAATTAAAATCAACATTTAATACATCATAAAAAAGATTATTCAAAACTTCTCGAATATTGTCATTAGTACTATTAACTTCTAGTATATTTCCAAATTCGTTTCTTACAGTACACTCATCGGCATAAATATCTAATGCTGAAGAAAGAATTGGATCTTGATCCATACCTTCGTAATCATCAAATAAAACCCTTCTAGCAACAGTGTAATTTGTTTGTTGGGCACCCGACCCATATCCAGAACCTTTGTGCAGTTTTGCCCACCTATCTACCATATAGTTTGATGCTAAATTGCCAGAAGACTGAATTCTACTTGTATCAGCAACTTTAAGTCGCCTTCCACCAATATTTCTTACTATTATATTGGTTGAAAACAATCTGTTTAATCTAGCAAATAATGATTTGTCTGCCATTTTTTTACCTCTTTTATTTAATTAGCCATTCTAGGCTTTCTTGTTCACCTTGGACATCCCACTTCCAAGCATCTTCTTCTTCAGGATTACTATACGCTGAACTATTATGTCCAGTTGTAAATGAAGATAATGCTTTTCTTTGCAAGGCCATTCCTTCTTGTCTAAGTCTAAACGCCGTATCTCTTACCCATAAACCAATACAATATGCCATTACTAAATCGTCATTGTATCCTCTTTGGGCTTCAGCCCGTTGACCATTCCAAATAAATACAAATAGTTCATCTATTAGTCTCTTTGATCTAACCAATACTGACTTCTCTCTAAAATAAGTATCTAGTTTAGATATAATTAATGGTCTTGTTTTTGCTGATGTAGTAAATCCTGGTACTAATTTTTCTTTAGCTTTTAAGTCAAACCCTTTTCTCAACTGAACTTCAGTATCAACTACAGTTAAATCTTTAGTAGAATAAAATAAATTTTTATATTGTCTATCTATTGCAGGTTGTATTGCTGCCCATCCAATATTTGTATTCTCAATTACTAAAAGAGCATCATTATATTCGGTTGCAATATTTACACACATATTTCCAAAATCCTTTGTTCCTATTTTTCCTCTATACTCTGCAACTTGTTCTAATGTTTCAACATCTAATATATGAAATGCTGACCAATCTGAAGCGTCTCCTCTAGCTACATCTGCTGATACTATATAATCTTTTGTATAGTTTGGATAATCCCATACCCATAAGTTTCCATCAAATCCCTTCTTTTCTAATGGTTTTTTGATATGAGTTTGCTCATAAAATTGTAATGTCACTGGATCTACTACAGTATTACCAGAAGTAATAAAATCAGTATCACATTCCTGAGCTGCCATCTTTTCTCCTAAAATAGTATCTTGTTCGTCTCTCCAGTCTTGTTCTCTATCTGGATGTATAGACCAATGCAATTTTATTGTGTTAAATCCGTTTATTCCGGCTTCTGCGTCTATCCAAGTCTTATGAAAGAAATTTCCTACGCCGTTAGGAGTAGATAAAATAACTGCTGCACCACCAGTAGCTAATGTTTGTTGAGATGCTGTCCATATTTCTTCTACTTTATCAATAAAAGCAGCTTCATCTAATATTAATAATGATAGTGCTTCTGATCTACCAGCATCTACTGAACTGGAAACAGCTTTAATTTGAGACCCATTAGCAAATCTTAAACTAAGTTTATTATCTTCAATACACTTTCCCTTGAGCCAAGATGGTAAATTATCATGCATCACTCTAACCTTTGTTACTAAATTTTTTGCAACTTCCTGCTTTGTAGCAATAACTAAAACATTTTTATCTTGATGAAATAACATCAACCATAATGAATATCCACCGGTTAGAGTAGACAGACCCAATTGCCTAGCTTTTAAAATAACATTGTATCTTTCATTCTGAAAATCTTCTAAAACATCTTCTTGAAAATCATAAAGATCAAATGGTATTTTTCCTCTAGTTGGATGCTGAATCATACAATATCTGCGCATAAAATATGCAGAATCCTTTATACATTTACTGTATTCTTCTTTTATAATCTGTTTTAATGTTTGTTGAGATGCCATCCTATTTTACCTTATCATAAAGCCAAATATTTCCAACAACAGTTAATACACCATAAGAATAGTATAGCCACTTGTTTTCATACCAGGATGGCTTTACATTCTTAGAATATTTCTTATAGTTTTCAACTTGTTCTTCTAAACCAACTATTAGTATACCTTGATTACTTATTACTACACTATCTGCAGCTACTTTTTCTTCATAATTAGCAACTTGAACCTCATATGCAGCAATTAATTCTTTCTGCTGCTTAAGTGCTGCAGCTAATTTAACCATATCTTCATCTGATAAGCCTTGTGAACTTAAAAAACTACAAGATACTAATAAAATTAATAATAACCTCTTCATATTTACCCCTTATAATCCTTTGTAAAGTCTTTTAAAAAATCTAAAGCCTCTTTAGCCTCTTTTTTGGTTGGCTGAGCACCAGTAGCTTTTCTCTTCTTTATATCCGCTATAACTTTTTCCTGTTGCGCTATCTTATCTGACGCTTTATCAGCTTTTTTCTTTGCTGCTGTTACACTCTTTTTGCTTTTTACAACTTTCTTCTTAGTTTTCTTAATATCTTTCTTAGCTTCTTTAACCTCTTTAGACTTTTTAGCAGATAATAGTGTACTCACACCAAATAGCCCTAAAACTAAAGCAAAAAACTTAAAAATATATCCTTTCCATTTTTCTAAAAACTTCATATAACTTTTCCTTAAAACCCAATGTTAAATAGCAATTTTAGCATTAATCCCAATAACAAAGAATAGGCAATCCACATTGCTCTATTAATACTAGACTTCCAAGTAATCAATTGTCTAAGATCGCTTCTTACTGTTCCAATACCTTTTCCTTGTTCTCTCTGTTTTTCTAAATCTCTTCTAAACTCAGTATTTCTATTAACCTTAACAACAACACCGTCATCTGGATTATATAATCTCCTATGGAGTTTTTCTACTGCTTCCTTAACCCACGCAATGTCGCCTCTTAATAATTCAAACTTCTCTTCTGGAGTATTACTAGCTATATCTATTAAGGTACCTTGCAATTCTTCTAGCATTTGCTTATTTGTTTTATTAGCCACTCTAATTTCCGCTGATATATTGTTCTAAATTATCTTCAACTTCTTGTATCTCCTTCAACCATTGAATTTTAATTTTCTCAGTATCGACCTTTTCCCATTTTTCCTTTTCTACAGAGGTCTGTCCAGTCTCATATAAAATATTATCCGTTTCTAATGCTTTTACATAATCATTTAATTCATTTTTAATTTCCCGAATATACGCCTTGGCATTATTTATCATTTTTTCTTTTTCCCACTCTTCATATTTACCAGCTACTCTTAATTGATGCTCAAACTCTATTTGACACTCAAAACACTGATCATGTAACGCCCACATCTTATTATCTAACTTCTTTTTCATTACTCTATTGCATTTTGGACAAAAAAGAGGCATACGTGCAGTTGATAATACATCTGACTTATGTCTTCTCTTTTCTCTGTCTTCTAATTTAGCACTATTTTCTTCTTTACCTGGTACCCAACCAACGCGTATACGTCTATTGCTAGGATCTATTATACCATCAAGCATATTTTTAATTTTTTCGACATTTTTACCCATAATATAATGAGAATTTCTTTCTCTTCCTCCAAGCTTCTTTAATTTTTTGCTTATGTTCTTCAGATTTAGGTCTACCCTTCATTGCTGCTGAAATTTTTGCTCTAGTTTCAATAGAAACAGTGTGGCCTTTTCTACCAGATAACACCTTTTCTCTATATTTAGGATCCTGCCACTTCTTTTTCATAGCTGATGAGGTTGTTACACTAATTCTTTCTCTAACTTCAGCTGTTTTCATTATTTCACCATGCTTAGACCTACGTATACCAACACTGATATTCTTACGAGCCTCAGCACTTCTTTTATTAGCTATTGATGTTGTTTTTGTTTTAGCCATAATTGATTCCTACTAATCTAATAATAAATATTAAGATTATAGGGTTTATCTACCAAACTTTAATAGTCCTGTGATCTGATTTATTGGTGCAAATAACCCAGTTAATTTATAAACCTTATTTTTATACATAAACACTAGTCCTTCTGATGGAACTATATTTTCAAAGCCTCCTGCTGCATATATTTTAGCCATTTGAACATTTAATAAGCCTATTTTCTTAGGATCATTAGTTCCTGCTATTGCTTTTGCTGCTTTCGCTACTTCTTTTCTAATGGATTGAACCGCGGCGTCTGGATTTGCAGCTAGAAACCCACTAGCATTCATTAAAATCTCAGCCCCAACTGCGGCTATAAGGTTCTCAAATGGTTTCATATTTTGTTTTTGTAATTTTACAACATCTACTTTATCTTTGGTTAGAACCCAATCCAAAAAGACAGGATAATCCTTTAAATCCTTTTTTATATCACTTATTTTATAACTTTTATCTCCAAAAGCCCAACGCGTTGTTAAATCCCATAAAATATTATTAGTAATACCTGGATAATCTGAAGATATGGCTCCAGCCATTACTAATTCTTGCCAATACATTTGATGCCATATTGCTAGTGTGTCACCATCTCCTAACCCATAAGTACCCATTAAACCATTAAGTATTCCCAAAAATTTCGATCTCTTTTTACCATAATCGCTACTCTTTTTTACTGTCAAGAATGTTGGGGCACCAATTTTATAATGTTTTTGAACAGCTTTATTAGCCTTATCTATCATTTTAGATAATCTAGAAGCTGCTGAAGCATCACCACCAATTGCTGATCCAGTATTATCATATTCAGTAACACCATGAAACACTAATAATTTAGAATCGTACGGTATGACATTTGATGTTGCTGGCCAGATTATTTCTACAGCCATAAACTTACTACCCTCTCCAAATATATCCTTTTGAACCTTTTTACCTAAAGATTTAATTGCTTTTTCTAAGTCTTCAACTGCATATCCAAATGCATCTGTTAAATGACCTCTACCAGCGAACATACTTTTTAATCCTGATACATCTAAAGCCGCTGCTCCTTGATTTTTTAAATGTCCTTTGTTTCTAGCAGCAATAAGTTTGCCATTTTTCCATGATACTGAAATTGCCTGTCCATCTAATTTCTCTGTTATTGTCTTTGACAGTTTTCCTTGTAATCCCATATCTATAATTTGCTTTAGATCTCCAAAAGTTAGGTCCATGTCATCATACGGGTGTGCCATGTGACCATAGGCTCCACCTTCCTGTAGAATGAGTTTAACCTCATCCATTATGCTTATAGACTCCTCAAAGTTCTGAGTTACTAAATCTATTTTCTGTTGTTCTTTACTAGCTGCTTTACCAGCTTTAGTTGTCCATATTCCAGCTTCTTTATGCGTCTGAGGATAATTTTTTGTTTGATTAATACTCCATCTAGCTCCTAAATATCGTACTATTTCATACCCAACTGACGTTGCTATTGGAGTAATATGCGCTTCCCACTTATTAAAAGCTTCATCTCCCTGTAAATCTTCGAAATTTGTTCCACCAACAACACCAATATCTCCAGCAGGAAAGAAACTTACACTTGGATAATCAGGATCTGCCATTGGTCTCTCATTACCCTCTCCAACTATATAATTCACTACTTCCATCCCTAATCTAGCTGCAATCTTAGCTGTCATCTTTTCATATGACTTAAAATTACCATAATAATAACCAGGCCCATCATCTACACCTTGAGTATTACCACCAATACTAGTACCAGTTGTTTGAGCTTCTCTTATAATTTTGGCTACATCTACATCCTTTATAAACTGTATTATTTCACTCTCACTAATATCTCCTTGAATAATCTTTAAATCTTCATCTTCATCTGGATCATACATTGGTACATCTCGTTCTGATAATTTCTTTACTAATATTTTAAATATATTATTATCAACCCAACCAAATATTTCTTTCATAAACTTCTTTTTTTGTTTATCATCAAAATCTTTAGATCCAAAAATGTCTCTAATCGCTGTTCCACTTAATTCTTGACCTGCAACTGTCATAGATACATGTGGAATTTCATAAAAATACCCATTATCTTTATATGGAAGCATATAGTCCTTATTCTTTTTATAATCTAAAAAATACTTACCACCAGAAAGTCTTCCAGCATCTTTTGATCCAACTAGAAATACTATTGCTGTAGTTTCTTCATCAAACTTATCTACTACTTCTTCTGACTTATATGTGTTTTTAACCTGTACAATTTTACTAGCTGGTATACCATGCTTCTTTATGATCATCTTTTTTTCTTTGAAATTTAATGGACTTTTACCTACTTCAACCTTATTTGAAGTTGTTACATAAAAATCATCAAATTTACCCTTAAAAGATTTATATACATCTGCATGGTGTTTACCCATAGGCTGAAATCGACCCGTGTATATGCCAACAACTTTCTTTACTTTAGAATCTTCCTCAAATAAGAATGGTTGAATCAATTCCGATGTAAGTTTGTTTAATGCTATACTCAATTTTATACCTCCAATGACCTTCTAAACCATCCAAACCAAAATTTCTCTTGTTCTGGTTTCTTAATTACTAAATTTGCATAATATAAAACTCTATATGATCTAAGTCTATCTTCTTCTACTTTTGAGACAGCAGCGATAGTAGCTGGACCCACCTTACCATCAACCATAATTTTATCCTTATTCTTACCGTTTGCTGCTCTTTGTAGAATTTTTCCAGCATTTCTTGGCCCCATATTAATACACATATCAAAATATAAGTACCGCAGTTGTTCTGGCATACTGCCTACTTTATTCTTATCCCAATAATCTCTCTTATAAATATCCTTTGCGTCTTCTTTAGTAAGACTTTTAATATCTACATCTGGATAAGCTCTCTTACTTATACCGTATTTAGTTTCACCACCTAGATCATTTGGATCATTAACATATCCACCCTCATGTTCTAGAACTTTATCAATAACATCGTTAAATTCCA
>Ga0208129_1000304_pt1 | contig 21328 bp, 13 predicted proteins | sample ETNtaG_13_FD_185759 | JGI IMG/M metagenome (GOLD analysis project Ga0208129, IMG submission 185759) | Marine microbial and viral communities from oxygen minimum zone, Eastern Pacific Ocean - ETNP201306PF47B (SPAdes) (version 2) | ecosystem: Environmental > Aquatic > Marine > Oceanic ...
AATTTGTTTTTTTACTTTTCCTGTAAAGATTCCATCTGGGGAATTTTGCTGTGCCATTAGAGATACCGAAAATATAATAGCTAAAAATAGTAGTGTTTTTTTCATGATTTATTTTTTTAGTTTGAAAAGCAAATTTAATCAAATATTTGACAAAAAGAAACCCCCACCAAATTGGCAGGGTTTTTATAACTTATCTAAAATATTTATTCTACAACAATTCTTTCGGTGATTGTAGAAGAAGAATTTTTAATCTCAATTAAATATACTCCTTTTTGGAAAGTAGATAAATTGATATTTTCTTTATAAATACCATTAACTAATTGGGAATTTGTAAATACTTTTTGCCCCAATACATTGGTAACCTTAATAGAGTAAATATCCTTTTGAACATCATTCATCTCTATTGTGAAAATACCATTTGTTGGATTTGGATAAATGCTCAAGTTTCCATTAAAAGTAGTTTCATGAATTGATGATGGAGTCCAAAGTGTCCCAAAATTCATTCTAATCATTGGTGTATTATTAATCCAATACCAATAACCAAACCCTTGGGTGCCTAAATTACATCCATTATCTTGTATTCTAGACATTGTAGGATCAGCCTCTCCTGACACACTAATACCAAAAGTATCAAGAGGATGAGCGTAACCACCAATTACAATCATGTATTGTTGTCCAAAAGCCGGATCAATACTAATAGCGGAATTGAAAGGAATACTTACCCAATTATCTAAATCGCCAGCTTGAATGATATAATCATCCGTTTGCTCCAAAAGAATGAAGCTCATTGGACTAGAAGTAGTATCTACCTCATACAATACGCCAAACATTTTTGCTCCTGCAACTGAATAATCAGCAACATGAGCAGAAACAGAAGTTAAATCATCAGCAGCATAAACATCAAAAATATTTCCTAATTGTAGGCCTCCACACATTCTGCCAACTCTCCAATCTCCGCTAGCAACATCCTCATCCCTTCCATAAATCGTGTCCGTAATAATAGATGTTAAAGCAGTAATTGGTGTTGTAGGAAAACTATCCGCACTACCCCAAATATTTATATTGTAGACACCTAGAGCTGCAGGGTCAAATGTTTGAAGAGAAGAAAAAACAACTGTGTCAAATGGTGCCATATTAATCGTGTCACTAACATCAGAATGAATCAGAACTCCAATATCATTAAACACCTCAACATTTAATCGAGCTCCATTTAGTGTTTGTGCTCCCTGATTTGCTGCAACTAATTCAAACCTGTAAGGATTTGCAGCAGATTGAATTAGTGGCTTAAACATATATTGCATGCTAAATCCTTGAGATACCGGAGTGTTATACCATCCGCCATGATTAGCCTCAATAGCTTGCATAACATAATTACCTGTAGCTGTTAAACTAATATCATCAATCATCCATCCATAAGTAATCCATACATTAGAATTTGAAGCCTGTGACGGATAATTTGTTGTCCAACTAAATCGAATCCACACAGTGGAAGCATTCCCTGCGATATAAGGATAAAGGTTTATTGACCTTAGAGATGGATTAGGATAAGCTGATCCTCCTGATTGTGATAAAACACTATAATTTAAATTATTAGCAACTGTTGTGTAAGTTATTCCATCTGTACTCACTTGCACCTCCTGTAAATCATTAAAACGAGCACCATATTCCTCAAATGTTAACGTTACATTATCAGTACCTGCTAATCCCATAAAATCAATAGAATTTGCAATCGTCATAGTATAAGTTACATTTAAGGCTTGAGTTCCTGTACCAACAGTAGGATCTCCATTGCCAAGTTCTGCAAAATTACCGCCAGATGAAGACGAGATCGCATTATTAAAATACCATCCATCAACGTTAGCATCTATTGACCAGCCATAATCTGGTGGATTCTGGCCACTATTGTCTAACATCCAATCAGAAGGATTAGAAAAATCATTAGACCAAAAAGGCGCTACCATTGCTGGTGATGAAGGTATAATCCCTTGAGACTGATCAGCTTTTCTCGCTTTTAACTCTTGTTTCTCAGAACTCAGATACTGAGGAAGAGCCATTTGACTAAATGAAAGTAAAGCAGCTAACATTAGGGTGGTAATACTTGAAAATCGTTTCATTTCTTTGAGTTTTTTAAGTTATTAAATTTGTTTTTATTCAACTACAATTCGCTCTGTTACTGAGGAATTAGAATTGCTAATGTTTATAAAGTAAACCCCTTTTCCAAAAGAAGATAAATCAATTTCGTCTTTATAAGTTCCGTTAATAAGCGTACTTACAGAATAAATTTCTTCCCCTAATACATTGCTAAGAGTAAGGGTATAATTATCAGCAGTAATATTATTTAACTTAATAGTAATTTCTTTATTTGTAGGATTAGGATATGCTTTAAGCGAACCTTCAAATACAGTTTCGTCAATATCGCTTGTAGTCCAAGATGTCCCTAAATTCATTCTTATCATAGGAATACTTGATATCCAATACCAATCTCCAAAACTTCCAGAACCTATACTACAACCATTATCTTGTACATGGTTTGTAGCTCCCTGACCATCTCCTGAAACAGCAATAGCAAAAGTGTCGAGAGGATGTGCATAACCACCAATAGCAATCATATAACTTGTTCCAGCCGACAATATCTGAGCTACATTAAATGGTATCGTAACCCAATTGTCCAAATCGCTTTGCTGAATGGAATAATCATCTGTTTGTGCTAACCAAATAGGATCTCCTTGAGGATCTACTTCATAAAGCGCGCCATACATAATTGCTCCAGGAATAGAAATATTATTACCATTACTATTGAAGCCATATACATATGCAGAAACAGAAGTTAAAGAGTCTGTTACAAAAATATCAAAATCAACTCCTAATACCATCCCGCCACAACTTCTTCCAACTCTCCAATAACCATCAACTTGGCCATGATCTCTACCATATACAGAATCGGTAACTACTGTCATTTTAGAAGCTGTATCGCTAAAAGCAGAATCCCCAGTTGCCCACATTTCAATAGAATACTCTCCATAATTAGTAGGTAAAAAAGTAGTAGTTGCAACCACCGTATCTTGAGTTCCTCCACTTAACATAATAAGGTTTGAAGAACCTGTATAAACAGAAGATTGAGTTGCAGCCTCAGTAACCTCTACATGCATACTTACATTCTGAGTTGCCATTCCTCCATTAGCAATTACACATTCAAAAGAATATGGGTTTGCTGTAACTTGACTCATAGGATTAAGTGTGTAATCTAAACCAACACCACCTGCAGCCTGGTATCCAACCCACCAGCCGCCAATCACTTCTTCTTCTATAGTAATTAAGTTATCTGGAACTTCTGTAATTTTCACGTCATCAACTGCCCAATACCATGCCCAGATATCATTATCATTATAATAAAACTGAACTAAGACTTCTGATGAATCTCCAGCAATAGATGAAATATTAATTGTAGTAATCTCAGGATTATTTGTGTTCTGATCTGGGAATGTTGGTTGATAATCGTTCACATTAGTTAATTCAAATTCTGTCCAATTTACCCCATTATCTCCAGAAACTCTAACTCCTCTTGTATCTTTCCACCATCTAAAATTATGTTCAAAAGAGAGCTGAACATTTGGATATCCTGTTAAATCAATTGAGCTAGCAGTTGTAGCTTCACAAATAATAGGAGTACCATCATTATCAAGATTTCCCGGAACAGCATCAGAAGAAATCCATAAAAACCCATTTGAAACCGAAGTGCTAGCAAAAGGTGTTAAAGAAGATGGGACAGTAGTAACGCTTAAAGACTGAAGGTTAGAATTTGTTTCAATAATCCAATCTAATGGAGGAACACTTGTATTGGTAAAAATCCAATCAGCTGCATTGGAAAAATCATTTTCCCAAATTGGGGGAGCAGCAGAAGGAGCTATACTTAATGGTGGTGTGATTGTTGGTGTAACATTTGCCACATAACTTGTGACCTCTTTTTGTAGCACTTCTGGTGCCATTCTTGATTGTGCAAAAACACTAGTAGTAAGAATTGCTATACAAATACTTAGGTAAATCTTTTTCATCAATGTTATCGTTTAGGGTTTATAAATTTTAGGTGGCAAATATAATACTATAATCTTGCTTTTTCAATGATTATAATAAAATCTTATCTGTTCAAAATCAATCTTTTAATTTCTTAATCTTTATTCCAAAGTAACCATAAGTAATAGTCATTAAAGGGGAAATCAAATTAAAGAAACAAAAAGGTAAGTAAGCAAAAGTAGCCACACCTAAAACTGCTGATTGTGTTGCTCCACAAGTATTCCAAGGCACCAAAACTGATGTTACCGTTCCGCTATCTTCAAGTGTTCTGCTTAGATTCTCTGGAGCTAACCCTTTTTCTTTGTAAGTATCAGTAAACATTCGACCAGGAACAACTATACTTAAATATTGGTCAGATGCAGTAATATTGAAAAACACGCAAGTTCCTACAGTTGTTGCAATCAAACTTCCAGTATTTTCAGCATATCTGATTATTGGTTCAGCAACTCTTCTTAAAAGTCCTGCTGCTTCCATTGCTCCTCCAAAAATCATAGCACAAATAATAAGCCAAATAGTATTAAGCATACCAGCCATTCCTCTAGTTGAAAGTAGATTGTCTATCATCTCATTATCGGTATTAATTGCAATATCACTTCCCATAGCATTGATAACTGCCATATAAGCTGAGCTAAAATTTAAGGTGTCAGCATTCGTGATCGACATAACAACTTCTGACTGAAAGATAACTGCAAAGATTCCTCCGAGTAATGTTCCGATTAAAAGTGCAGGAATTGCTGGTGTTTTTTTAATAATAAGCGCAATAACCAATATAGGAACTAAAAACAGCCATCCACTAACATTAAAGGAATTGGATATAGCTGATAATAGCTCATTTATATCTTGCTCCCCTGATGTAATATAGGTAAATCCTATAACTAAAAAAATGATAAGAGTAATTGTAAAAGAAGGAATCGTGGTGTACATCATGTATCTGATGTGAGTAAATAAATCAGTCCCCACCATTGCAGGAGCTAAATTTGTTGTGTCTGATAAGGGAGACATTTTATCTCCAAAATATGCACCTGAGATAATTGCTCCACCGATTAATCCTGTTGGCAAACCAAGTGCTTGACCAATGCCTAAAAGAGCAATACCTATTGTTGCGATAGTACTCCATGAACTTCCTGTTGCAAGAGAAACTATTGCAGTGATTACAGCAGTTGCAAATAAGAATATTTTAGGATTTAAGATTTGTAGACCGTAATAAATCATTGCTGGTACAATACCGCTCAACAGCCAAGTTCCGGCAAGTGCACCAATTAATAGTAAGATAATTAATGATGGGGTAGTACTAGATATGCTTTTGCTTACTCCATTTAATATTGTATTCCATTTTGATCCAAATTTAACTCCAATCATTGATGCAGTTGCTGCTGCAAAAAGTAATGCTAATTGGTTTGCACCTCCAAGTGAGTTGTCTCCATACAAAAATACATTGTAAGCAAGTAATACTATTAAAACTATAATTGGAAGTAGTGCAAAAAAGTAAGGTATCTTTTTACCAGTCATCTTGTAAAATTAAGATGGTAAAGATAAGAAAATAGAGAGTAGATTATAATTTAGAAGATTGAAGTTAGGTTCTGATGAATTAAGATTTTTTTTCTTCCTCATAATAGCCGTATCCATCAGAACCATAGCCGTATCCATAACCATCGTATCCATAACCATCGTATCCATAACCATATAAGGATCGGGCCTGCTCAAAATCATTAATAATAATATGCATATTTTTAATATGGTTCTGGTCAAATAAATTATTCATAGCGCCTAGCATATTACGTTTAGTATAATTATGTCTTACAACATATAAACTAATATCAGCATATCTCATTAAAATTGCGCCATCTGTAACAAGCCCAATTGGTGGTGTATCAATAATTATATAATCATAAGTTTTATTAAGCTTAGTTATTAATTCTTGCATACTTTGACTATCCAACAACTCAGCAGGATTAGGAGGTGTTGGTCCTGATCCTATTACATCTAAACTTTCTATTTTAGTTTTTTCAATTACTTCCTCTAATGAGGACTTATGAATTAAATAACTGCTTAAACCTTTTGACTCATTAACATTAAAATCTTTATGTAATTTTGGTTTTCTTAAATCCCCACCAATTAAAATTGTTTTATGTCCTGATAATGCAAATATTCCAGCAAGATTCATAGCTGCAAATGTTTTCCCTTCACCTCCAATTGAAGAAGTGATAGTAATTATTTTATTGTCTTTATGGGCTGCTAAATATTGAATGTTTGTTCTTAATGTCCGGAATGATTCAACAATAATAGATTTTGAGGCAATATTAACAACCAAACTTTTTTCTTTTTCACTATGACCAATAAGGCCTAAAATCGGGACATCAGTACCATTTTGTAAATCTGATTTACTAGAGATAGTATCACTAAAGAACTCTTTTAGTGATATATATGCAATTGGACAAATTAGTCCAAAGAGTAAAGCGAAAAAATAAGTTAACCCCTTGTTTGGTGTTGTTGGTTTCTCACTGTCTAATCTAGCAGGGTCAATAACTTTATGGTCTGATTCTGTCCCAGCTTTTGCAAGAGAAGCTTCATATCTTTTTTGTTGAAGATAAATTGAAGTTTGCTCATTATATTCATGTTTTCTTTTAAGAATTAAATAACTTTTTTCTAATTCAGGTAATTTGTATATTTTATTGTTAAAAGAATTTATTCTAACTTTTAAATCTTTTTCATAAATTAAAGCAGAAGAAATAAGATTACGAACATTCTCAATAATAGTGTTTTTTGTATGTTTTATTTGAGAAAGAACTGCCTTATAAGCAGGGTTCTTCGCAGTAGTAGTTAACTGTAATTCATCTTTCTTGGTATCTAATTGTAATAATTGATGAATTAAGCCATTTAACTCTGGGTTACTTATCCCCATTAATGTTGGAGATACTATGGAATGTGCATCACTATCGTCTTTTAAATAAGATAATAAAGATTGATAATATTTAATATTTACAGATTGCTCTGATAATGTATTATCCAATTCTTGCTTTTGGAAGTAGGTTCCAAAATCTTTATTAACTATATCAAGATTCGGATTTTGTTTTCTAAAAATCTCTAGTTGATTTTCAATAAGTGTTAAGGAATCTTTTATTACAGCAAGTTGCTCATCAATAAAGTAAATTGTATTAATAGCCATTAAATTTTTCTCGTCCAAACTATTTCTTATATACACTTCTGTTAATTTATTAAGAATCTGTATGCTTTTTTTAGGCGTTCTTCCTTTAATATTTAGCTTTAAAATAGAGGTTTCTTTATTTATAGGATTTATGGTTATTTCTCTAATTAACTTTTGCGCGAGGACATTTGTTTGGTGCAGTTTAAATGAAAATGTTTTTTCATTATCAATGATGTTATCTAAATTAAAAGATGGTGTTCTTTGAATTATGAAAGAGAAAAAAAGATTTGAGATCTTTTGGTCAAACTCAAATGTTTTGTCAATATTAATATTTCCCAATAATGTTTTGTCAAGTTTCTCAGTCTTTAAATTGCAAGGAAAATGATCTTCAGCACTTACCGAAAGTTGAAATTGATTTTCATTAATTATTTCTAATTCATATTCAACGCCTGTTAGTTGAACATGTGAAGAATCAACAATAATCTTAAAAGGAGTATTCTCAAAAAGCTCATTAGTTTGAAAGAAACCGTGTTGGAAATAAGATAATCCTAACCCTAATTCTTTAATTACTTTCTCAGTATTACTATAAGAATTTAGAATTATAATTTCATTCTTTAAATTTTTCTTTCCACTAAAAAGTTCTAGTCCTTCAAGTAAGTTCTCAGCACCTAATTGAGTATTGCTATCATCTCTGATTAAAAGTGTAGAAGAAACACTATATTCAGGAATAGTATATCGGTTATTGAGAGTTCCTAAAAAGAAAAAAAACAAGAAAGAAAGTAAAAAATAATGCCAATAACGAAGATACTTAAATAATATCGCTTTTATATCAATAGTTTCTTCCTGATTCTGCTCTTTATTGTGAAATTCAGGCATTTTATTCTGTAATTCTTAGAAATACATTTACCATAAGAGTTAAAGTTGTAATTGCTGATAATACAACTTGAGATTGGGACTTTCTAAAAGTCCGATATTTAAGTGGTTCAACATAAATTAAATCATCATTTCTAAGGTAATAAAAATCAGATAACAGCAATTGCTGATCAGTCAAATCAATTGTATAAATATTTTTCTTATTATTATGCGTTCTTACTATTTTTAATTTTTGTCTATTAGCATAATCAGACAAATCTCCTGCCATTGCTAATGCCTCAAAGATAGTTACACTTTCTTTGAAAACTGGGAAAGTTCCTGCATTATTTACCTCCCCTAATATAGTAACCTGAAAATTTGCTAGTTTTACAATTACAATGGCATCTTGCAAATATTCATCTACTACTTTCTGAATAGAAACTTTTGCCTCTTCCAAGTTTTTCCCTAATAAAAATATCTTTCCAATAACAGGAATCTCAATCATTCCTAAACTATTGATAGTTGATCCATTCAAATACAAAGAAGACATTGAAGTGTTATTAGCAGAAGAATTAGTATTAGTTTCAATATTAAAAAATTCATAAGATTTATCATTTGAATTTAAAACCCTTACAAATAAAACATCTCCTATCTCTAAGTGATGAACCGGAGGTGTGATAGATATCTCTTTCCCAGAGACCGGATTGTTTTTCATATAAACTATCTTTCGCATAGGGATGCAACTCTGCAAAAGGAGAAAACTCAAAAGAACTATAATACTAAAAAATCTACTTGTTTTTTTCATAATTCAGATTTTAATTTGCCAAAAATACAAAATGTAAAGATGTTAACGCTATAAACCTACAAATTGTATCAGCTTTTGATATAATTTTACTACCGGTAAGCCAACCACATTATAGTAAGATCCCTTAATTTTTTCAATACCAATTAAGCCAATCCACTCCTGAATGCCATAAGCCCCCGCTTTATCAAATGGCTGATACTCCTTGATATAATAATCTATTTCTTCTATGCTAAGTACTTTGAAATGCACCTCTGTTTCAGATGTAAATACTTTTTGTTTATTTTTACTTGCTAAACATACTGATGTGATCACTTTGTGTTTATCTCCTGATAAAAATTGTAACATTTCTTGTGCTTCTAACCTATCTTTTGGTTTGTTTAAAACCCTATCTCCTTTTACTACAATAGTATCAGCAGTAATTAATATTTCATTCGCTTTTATTGTTGCAGATAAATTCTCTGATTTTACTGCTACTAAGAATTCTGTTACTTTTTCAGGAGATAAATGTAATGGATAGTTTTCATCCGTATTACTTATTCTTATCTCAAAATCAATTCCTAATGATCTTAATAACTCTTGCCTTCTTGGTGAGGCAGAACCCAGAATTATTTTTTTATCTTTTAATATTCTGACTAACATCTTATTGCAGATAAAAATAGGTGAAAAATGGGATGGAACATATCCCTAAAAGCATAATGATTTTACAAAACTGACTCAAATAGTAAAAGTCTGTTTTTGTTTTTGAACTGGATAATTTCAACATAAAAAACAACAAAGCTATTTGTAAAATAGCAGTGTAAATTATGGCATATTTATCCGTTCCCCAAATAAGCACAGATTCATAAATTTCACCATCCAATTTTATACTGTTTAGAAAAATTATTTGCAACTGAAAATACTGCCAAAACCCCACAATTCCAACAACTAAAAAGGACAAACAAAATACAATTATTTTGGTTTTTTTGCTACCCAAAACAATAGCCAAAGTTCTAGAATTTATTGCGACATCTCCCTCTTTGTCTTCTATGTCTTTTATAAATTCCCGGATTAAGGTTAATAAAAAAGAGAATAATGCATAAACGAAAATTATTTTAACAATCATCAATCCACTTTCATTTCCAGGGAAATGCACAACAGGAATAATATCAAAAAGGGTAGTATTTATAAGTACTAAAGCAGTAAGAATCGCTACATGAATATTGCCAATTAAAAATGCTCTTTTCATGGATTTAGAATATCGCCATAAAAAGAAAATACAATACAAAAATATCAAACTATAAAGTGGTTTCCCAATAATAATAGCCAAATAAGCCCCTGAAAAAAGTGCAACTATATTTAAGATAAAATACCAAATAATAGCAGTTCGAGCTTGAAAACAAACTCCTATAACCAAGCTGTCTTTTTTATTAATTAAATCCGTCTCCACATCATATATATCGTTAATAATGTAGCCAGCTGCCGTTATCAATATGGTCGTAAATACAAATAGTGAAAATTCAAGATTGCTAAGTGCCGGAAAAGGCAAAAATGTTTTGGTGAAAGCAAAGCGAATAAAATACTGAGTCAGTGCTATAATCAGTAAGTTTTGAAAGCGAATCAACCGTAAAGAAGCAGCAATTTTTTGCATATTATTTTTGCTTTAAAATTTGAGCCGTTATTAAATTGTAGATTGCTTTCAAATCATCATCTTCTAATAAATTAATCTGTTTTTTGATAGTCTCCAAATCGTTTCGTTTGGCTGGCCCTGTTTGTGCATTTGATGGAGATAGGTTTTTTATTTTATTGGCAGTTTCGGTAATTAATGGCTTTAACATCTCAAAATCCAAATCTGATTTTTTTAATAAATCCTCCGCAACACAATACATTTGATTAGAAAAATTACAAGCAAATACTGCTGCTAAATGTAAGGTTTTCCTATGATTTTCGTCTATTTGATAAACATTATTTGAGATGCTTTTAGCCACTTCCAATAAAGTATTTTCAAAACCTTTATCCCCAGCAGAAATACAAAAAGGAACTTCTTTCATATTAAGAAAAATGTTTTTACTAAAAGTTTGTAGTGGATAAAACACTCCTGCATTTTCAATGCTTACACTGCCAGAAGTATGGGCGAAAGGCATGTTTTTTATTTGGGCTGCAACAGAAGCAATTGTATCATCATTTATGGCAATAAGTACAAAATCGGCCCTTTTTATATTAGTAATATCCGTACCAAAATCTGTATTTAGCTTTTCGGCTAAGCCTTTTGCACTGTTTTGTGTTTTGCTTATTACTTGAATAATCTGATGGCCCGCGCCAAATAAGGAAAGCCCTAAATGATGTGCAACATTACCAGCTCCTATTAAAATAATCTTCTTCATTCTTTTGAAGCGAAATTAGTTTTTTAAGCAAACAAAATTATAGTTTTGCAAACTAATTAATTTGAAATGGTTAATCGGCTTCTCAACTTTTTATCCTCCATGAAGTTTGCGGCAATCTTATTGTTTGCTTTTGCTTTTTCCATTGGATATGCCACTTTTATTGAAAACGATTTTGGTACAAGAGCTGCAAAAGCCCTTATTTTTAACTCCTGGTGGTTGGAAGTAATTCTGATTTTGTTGTGCCTTAGTTTGATACTGAGTGTTATCAAAAATAATATGTTTTGTTGGAGTAAAATCACGATCTTAGTTTATCATCTTGCTTTTATTATTATTCTGATTGGGGCTGGCACTACAAGATATTTTGGTACAGAAGGGATGATGCATATAAGGGAAGGAAGGATGGAAAATAGTTTTGTGTCTGATGATTTGTATTTACAAATAAAAGTGGATGATAAAACTTTGCAATATGAGTACAACAAACGGCTTTTTCTATCTCCAATTAGTAACAATAATTTCTCTATTCCTATCGATTTTCTGGAAAACGACATAAGCATTGAATATGCCGATTTTATTCCAAATGTAAAAGATTCATTGTTTGATAATATAGCAGGAGGAATCCCAATTATGCATTTAGTTGTTCCAGGAAATAATGGCATGCAATCTGTTTTCCTATTGGAAGGGGAACAAAAAATTATTGCAAATAATACCTTTACCTTAAACAATCCGCAAGAAAAGGCAATCAATTTATTTTACAATGATAGCCTGATGTTGGTGGCTAATTTTGATATCGAAAGCATGAGCATGCTGGATAGAAGCACTGCAACTCTTTCTAAAAACAAAAGAAATAATTTAACAACAAAAAAATTATATTCTGCTGAAAACTTGCAATTTGTGGTAAAAGAAATTCATGCCAAAGCAAAAATAGTATCGACAAGTAAATTCCTGAAAATGGAAAATGGTGCTGAAGATGCTCTAATAGTAAATGTGAATTGTAATGGGATAAGCAAACAAATTGAACTTATTGGTGGAAGCGGATATGTAAGTCCTAAAAATAAATTTGCTTTGGAAGGGTTAAACTTCACACTTTCCTATGGAGCAAAATATTTGCAAACGCCATTTTATGTTAAGTTAAAAGACTTTCAAGTGGAAAGATATTCTGGCTCTATGAGCCCATCCTCCTTTGCATCTGAGGTAAGTGTAATTGATGGGGATAAGGAAATAGATTACAAAATTTTCATGAATAATGTTTTAAATTATAAAGGGTATCGGCTTTTCCAATCCTCTTATGATAAGGATGAAAAAGGCACTATTTTATCGGTTAACCATGATTGGTGGGGCACGCTCTTAACTTATGTCGGTTATGGGCTTTTGTTTTTAGGAATTGTGCTTACTTTTTTCTCTTACAATACAAGATTTAGAATACTTAGTATGAAGCTAAAACTTATAAAACAAAAAACATTTTTACTGCTTTTGGTTTTTGGCTTTTCTTTTTCTAGCTCAATTGCCATGGAATTAGAAGCTAATGTAGATAGTTTGATTCAAGCGAATTTGATTGATGCCACTCATGCAAAAAGAGCAGAACAACTTTTAGTACAAGACAATGGCGGAAGGGTAAAACCCCTGAGTACATTATCCACCCAATACATTCGAAAAATTTCCCGTAAGCAAGAATTGTATGGGCAATCTGCCACCCAAATACTGATTGGAATGATGAGCAATCCTGTGGCTTGGGGCAATATTCCAATTATTAAAATTTCGAATCCTGAGCTTAAAAATGTCTTGGATACGAAAGAAAAATTAGCAAGCTTTATTCAATTATTTGAAAAAGACGGAACTTACAAACTAAGTAAATTTGTAGAAGATGCATACAAAAAACAACCCAGAAACAGAGATAAATTCGATAAAGATGTAATTGCAGTTGATGAAAGGATAAACCTTTGCTATCTTATTTTTAATGGTGGATTTCTGCGACTATTTCCACTTGCAAACGATAGCAATAATGTATGGCATCCTTATTCCAAAAATGAACTTTTTTCTTCCAACGATTCCCTCTTTGTAACTAATATTATGAGCATGTATTTTAATACCATCAAGTCAGCAAAAGAAAATAAGGATTGGGCAACCGCAACTGAGATTCTGGACTATATTCAGAAATTTCAAGAAAAATATGGAGCGAAAGTTATCCCTGCTACTTACAAAACAAAATGGGAGGTCTATTATAATAATTTACAGCCTTTCTCTAAATTATTTATGAGCTACTTTATACTTGGATTTTTGCTTTTGGTCTTTGTAATTATGCAAATATTTAAGAATCGAAAATGGCTTAACGTATTGGTTACAATCCTAAAATGGCTGATATATAGTAGCTTTGCACTACATACCATTGGGCTTATTGTTAGGGGGGTAATCTCAGGACATGCCCCTTGGAGTAATGGTTATGAGTCTATGATTTATATTTCTTGGGCGACTCTACTTTCTGGTGTGCTTTTCAGCCGGAAATCTGTACTTACATTGGTAGCCACAACTATTGTTGCATCCCTTTTGCTAATGGTTGCTCATTTGAACTGGCTGGACCCTGAAATTACAAATTTGGTGCCAGTTCTAAAATCCTATTGGCTTATGATTCATGTGGCAATTATTACAGCAAGCTATGGCTTTTTGGCTTTGGGGACCATGCTTGGTCTTTTTGCGCTTTGGCTTATTTTTATTGGAAATTTTTCAGGAAATAGGAAGTTGAATTTAATTTGTGAAGAGATAACTATTATCAATGAAAAATCCTTGACCATTGGACTCTATATGCTAACGATTGGCACCTTTTTGGGTGGAATTTGGGCAAATGAATCTTGGGGAAGATATTGGGGATGGGATCCAAAAGAAACTTGGGCTATGGTAAGCATTTTAGTTTATGCTATTATTTTACATTTGCGTTTTATTCCTGCTTTACAAAACAAATATGTATTTAACTTGGCGTCTCTTGTTGGTATTTGGTCTATTATTATGACTTATTTTGGGGTGAATTATTACCTTTCAGGATTACACTCTTATGCGGCTGGAGATCCAATGCCGATTCCTTCTTTTGTATATTACCTGATTGGGATTATGGTACTTTCTGCTATTTTAGCAAAGTTAAATTTTAAATCTTCTGAAAATGAAAATTGATATATTGGTTTTTGGTGCTCATCCTGATGATGTGGAATTGGGCTGTGGAGGAACTGTTATTAAATTAATATCACAAGGAAAGAAGGTTGCTATCATTGATTTAACAAAAGGAGAATTGGGAACAAGAGGGACTCCACAAACAAGAAAGGAGGAATGCAAAAATGCCACAAAAATATTAGGGGTTGAGATACGAGAAAACATGGATTTCAAAGATGGCTTTTTTGAAAATGATGAAAAACATAAATTAGAACTTATTAAAAAGATAAGAGAATATTGCCCTGAAATTGTAATTACTAATGCCCCATCGGATAGGCATCCAGACCATAGCAGGGCATCACAAATAGTATTGGACGCTTGCTTTTTATCAGGACTAGAAAAAGTAGAAACAAAGCAAAAAGTTTGGCGACCAAAAGCCATTTATCATTATATTCAGTTCAACCATTTACAACCCGATTTTGTAATTGATATAAGTGGGCAAATGAAGAAAAAAATAGAAGCTGTAAAAACATACAAAACCCAATTCTTTAATGCGGACTCCAAAGAAACAGAAACTATCATTTCAAAAAAAGGATTTCTAGAAAGTGTAAAATACAGAGCAAAAGATTTGGGCAGATTATCTAACTGTGAATTTGCTGAGGGATTTATTTCCCATCAAATGTTAAAGGTAGATTCCTTTTTTGATATAAAATAAAGCATAAAAAAAGCCGAGCATATCGCTCGGCTTTTAATCTAGTATCTCAAATCTATTTGGTTACAACCAACTTATTGCTAAATGTTTTTCCAGCAATTTGCGTATTGATATAGTAAATTCCAGCATCATAATTTTCAACATTTAGAATTGCCAAGTGGTTTCCTTTACTAAGTGTAGTGTTGTTATTGTAAACACTTCTGCCCAAAACATCTACTACATGAATACTCATTTTTGATTTTTTCTCAATTTTAAAATTAATGGTAGTTTGATTCTTAGTAGGATTAGGATATACCTCCAATGTTAAATTATTATTTATTGGATTATTATTTATTGCAGAAACCACAAAATTGGTATCCAATTCCAAATAAACGATATCATTCATCCCAACCGCATCCTCATCTCCCCTAACGGTTAATCCTGGTTCCATGTCTTTTTGATAAACTAAGCGAACTTTATCATCCACATCTCTTTCCATAGAGGCAAACACGCATTCTCCCATTCCTAAAAATAAAGAAACAGGCGTAATGTCAATTGGGTCAGTCCAACTCATTCCGCCATCATGCGATTTGATAATATTTACATGACGATAATTTTGTGCCCCACTATCATATATCTCCATTAGTGATGAAAAAGAAACATAGATAGTACCATTTGCATCAATTCCACAGCTTGGCATGGAAGAAAGAGAAGAGTAATAAATACCAAAATCAATATAATTTAAAGCAGAGTCTCCATCCATATCCTGAGCAGATGCAATCACGACTACATTATTTGACCACCATACTGAGTTAGTTATCTGTCCTCCAGTATCTGCTCCCATTCCTTCATTCCAGTATAATAAGCCATTTGTGTAAGGAAAATAAGAAGAGCTTGCATCAGATAAATCAGCATCTAATATTCTCATATTACCAGCAAATACATGTGCCATACCACTATTATCAAGCAATAATGCTCCAGATCCATCAGTAGTATAAAGCGAATCCATCACGCCATCATTATCTAAATCAATTCCATCATCTGTCGCATACTTATCAACAGGAAAATCAAGTACTATTGTTTTAGTCCAAGTATCTCCATTATCAGTTGATTTCATAATAAAGGTATCATCCCATTCTCCAAAAAATGCAATACAAACAATCTCTCCTTGTGCTTTAATAGCATAACTATCTCCTCCAAAACGAGTAAACATAGAAGTATCAATAGTGGGTAATTGCATATCTTGTATGTCCCATGTTACACCTGCGTCTTGTGAGCGATAATATAACAAAGCACCATCCAAACCATTATAAATCGTACCAGAAAGTCCAGTTGGGGCAGTAACTCCAATCATATGAATACTCTCACCATTATTTCCGCCAATTGCTGATCGATTCCAAACTAAATCACGATACACACCATTACTATCTTGTGAGGAAACAATCTGCTCAGTCCAAGTGCCAGAGCCAATAGTATTTCTATAAGTCATTTGAAAATAGGAATTTGCTGTATTATGAGCAATTGCAATTTCTTTTCCAGAATTTGTAGCAAGCATTGAAGGCCAGCCACATCTTGAAGTTTCTAAGCGAGAAGTTGGTTGTGAGCCCCAAGCTGTTCCATCAAAAAAGTTATAGCCCGTTCCTCTATCTGTCCAGGAAGTATTAAATTCAGTACTTCTTGTCCATGCCACAGAAATTGTGCCATCATGATGATGCAGAATTCTGTCCATAACAGTAGCATTGGATTGCAAATCGTAAGTGGTAGTTCCTACAATATACTCATTGATAGGCATAGCCATTCTCATGGAAGCAGTTGATGGATTTGGCTCCCTTATCAAATCTTTCAATACCTCATCCCCTCCCATAATCACTTTGTCGTTAATCACAGCAATATCAGAAGCGTTAAACACTTGATTTGGTGCTATTTGAGCCATTAGATTTGCGCCAAATAATAATGTAAAAATAAATAGTAATCCTTTTTTCATAATCTTGTTTTTTAGGTTTAAAAAATAATTGAGCGGTAAATTTAGAAATAATTTTACTTCAAGCGATTATAAAACTGAAATAATTTCTCTGCTTCTGATTGCCAATTAAATTTTGTTTTTGCCCAGCGTAAAGCATTCTCTTGAAACTGTTTTCTTATGGCAGTATTGTCTAACAAATTTTGAAGCTCCTTAGCTAAAAGTTGAGCGTCTCTTTTTTGTAAAATAATTCCACAAGTTGTTTCATTTATAATAGCGGTAGTAGCAGATAAATCCACAGTAACAATTGCTAAACCCATTGTCATATAGTTAAATAATTTGTTTGGAGGACCAGCTAAAGTATTGCGTTCTTCATCCGTATTTGTAATTATACCAATACTGCATTCGGCTAATGATTTTGGCACATCATTATAGCTAAGCCAGCCCGTAATCTCAATATTTTCCTCTAAATTATTTTCTTTTATTTTTTTTTCTAAATATTTTTTCTCTTCTGCAAAAACATCTCCAATAATTCTGAATTTGAAATTAGGTTGCGTAGTTTTTAAAATAATCAACGCTTCCACAATCAATTTTAATCCTCTATTGAACCAAAGAGATCCTTCATGACAGATAATAACTTCAGTATTTTCCTTTTGATAATTTAAAAAAAAAGAAGGGGAACAGTTATAAATAACTTCTGTATTTAGTTTTGGATTTTCTTGAAGTAACGATTGTTGAGTTATAGCATTAGCAGAAATTAGATTTGTAAGTCTTGAAAGACATAATTTCTTTAGAATCCATTCTTTTATTGAGCGAGAAAAAATCCAGGGTTCGTGAGCATCATAAATTAATTTTGCATTTGTTTTTTGCTCTATTTTTAGTCCTATAAAAGCAGTTTGTGGCTCGTGAGCATGATATATATCTGCTTCAAACTCTACTGCTTTTACAATAAAATTTTTCCATGTTTTTCCTTTTCCTATTATATGAAGTGCTTTTTCTAACACTCCTTGCTGTTTCGGAATTCCAATAATGTTTATTCCATCACTTTCAATACAACTTTCCAAATTCGGATTTAATACATTCCCAGCCATATCTCTTACAAACCCTTTCTCATCTGCCAAGCATAAAATATTCACCTGAAATCCTTTGTTTTTTAATGAAACAGCTTCTTTAAAAAAGATACGATCGTCCTTAGGGGAATGCAAAGATGTAAGCATGCAAATTTTCATGATCTCATCATTTTATTGTAATAATACCAAAGCCCAACAAAGTGTGTAAAACGAGATAAGATACTTGCACTAATTGCTCCTAAAACACCATATCCTCCTACTTCATATCCAAAAACAAACCAATCGGGAACTAATAAGAGGTTCCCAATCACATTTACCATTGCTTCAGCATAAGCAACATTTCTAAGTTCTTTTCCTTTCGATTTTACCACCAAGAAAGTAAAAGGTGCATACATCCCTTGAAATAAAAAAGCAATGGAAAGTGGTAGAATATAACCACTCACTTGCATGTATTTTTCTCCAAATAATGTGCTTACAATAAGATCGGAAAAAAGATATAAAAACAAAACACAAAAGCTCAGCCAAAGGGCGTTATATACAAAAACACGGATAGGAATCCTGTCTTTCAAGGCCATCTTTTTAAAAATACTATTCACAAAAGCTCGGCTAAGAAAAGTCATTGGAGAACAAATTATACTCGCTAAAGTGTAGAATCCTAATTGTGTAATATTTATAAAATAGGTGATGAAAAGTTCATCTAATTTGTAAGTAGATTGGTTTACAATAGCACCAAAATAATAGGGGAATCCAAATGATTTATTTTTCTCTTTTACTTTTTCAAAGTTTTTCGTTATTTTACTAAAAGATGGTTTATAACTGATTAAAATTACAATAGTGGAAACAAGCCAAGCTAACAAATTTAGAATAATAATCAATTTCACATTTAGCAAATCTCCCTTGAAAAAAGCAAGAAGAGATGCAATAAAAAGAATCCGAGAAAACAAATGAAAAACTGCTAATTGTTTTAGTTTGTTGGCTCCAATTGAAATCTCCGAAATAAAAAATTGAAATGGAAGTATAAAACAAAATGGAGCTAAAAACATAAGCAAATCCCCTATTTCTGCATGAAGTAGATTATCCACAAAAAAGCTTATAGTAAAAAGTGTGGTAGAAAATAAAATTCCAAGAAATCCTGCAATTAGAACTCCTAAACCAACCAATTCTTTTTCCTTTTGTTTATCTGTATTATTAGCTAAAATAACTTTTAAAGAGGAAAAAGAAGCGTAATGAAAAAACAAAACAATTACTGAAGTAATCGTTCCAAAAAGAGCAAGCAAACCGTATTCTTTTGGGCTAAGTGCTCTAACCTGAATTGTTTTAATTCCAAGTCCAATTATTAGTACTAGAATCTGGGTAGAAAATAAAATAGCTGTATTGCTTACTTCTTTTTTATGATAAAGCAAATCTTTTAATCCTCTTGCAATTAAATCTCTCATCTTTTAAAATATTTTTTTGTATTTGAGACGAACAGAATTCCCAATTACAACAACATCAGAGAAGGCCATAAAAAGTGCTCCCCACATAGGATTCAGAAAACCCAAAGCCGCAATAGGAATTGCAACTATATTATAGGCAAAAGCCCAAAATAAATTTTGCTTTATTGTCAGTAAAGTATGTCTAGCCACTTGCAATGCTTTTGGCAATTGATGTAGCCTAGTTTTATCAAGTAAAATTACATCAGCCGATTGTATAGCAACTTGTGTAGCATTACCAATAGAAATACCAACGGTAGCCCTTGCAAGTGCTGGAGCATCATTTATACCATCCCCAAACATTGCAGTAGGAGTCTTTGTAACCAATTCTTCTATTTTTTCCAATTTTTGATGTGGCAACTGCTCAGTATAAACTTCTGAAAAATGCAATTTTTCATTTAAATTTTCACATTTCTTTCTCTTATCGCCACTCAATAAAACGGAATTTATATTAAAATCTTTTACTTGTAGCAATACTTTTTTGATATCTGATTTTAACTCATCTTCAATATCGATAGTTGCAATTACTTTATTATTTTTAAGTAAAAACAAATCATGTTCTTCTGTATTTTGTAATAACCTTGAAGAGCCAATTTGAAAAATATCATTACCTATTTTTGCTGAAATTCCTATACCTTTTTCTTCCTTAACACCTTCCAATTCAAAAACTTCTGCTTCAGATTTTAGGTTTTTCATAAGGGAAACTGCAATAGGGTGAGAGGAGTGTTTTTCTAAATTAAAAATGACACTTTTAACATATTGTTCCTCTCCTTCCAGAATATTAATATTTTTAACAGAAAAATCCCCTGTAGTAAGTGTACCCGTTTTATCAAAAACTATTTTTTTTATGCTCGCTAATTTTTCAAGTGTTCCTCCTCCTTTTAGTAAAATCCCTTTTTTTGCAGCTCTACCAATACCAACCATTACAGCAGTTGGTGTTGCTAATCCCATAGCACAAGGACAGGAGATAACTAATACTGCAATTGCTCTTAAAAGAGGATCAGAAATGGGAGCATCAACATTATAATAAGCAATCAATAATGAAGAAAAGAAATAAGTAATAATTGCAATAACTAATACAACAGGAACAAAAACCCCACTGACATTATCACCCATACTTTGAATATTAGGTTTGTTCTCCTCTGCATTTTTAACTAATTCAATAATCTGAGAAAGAAGCGTGTTTTTGCCCACTGAAGTTGCCTTTATTTTTATGCTTCCAGAAGTTACAATAGTACCTCCTATTACATTACTTTCCGCCTCTTTATTTAGAGGACTACTTTCTCCAGTAAGCATAGATTCATCTATCAAAGCCGACCCCCACACAAGCACACCATCAACAGGTATTTTATCCCCTTCATTTACAATAAGGATATCATTTACTTTAACCTGATCAAAAGGAGTTTCTAAAATTTCTCCATTGACTTCTTTTTTAGCAACACCTATTTGAATTGCTGATAATTCGGCAATTGCAGTGGTAGTTTGCTTTACCGATCTGTACTCCAAAACATTTCCTAAAAGAACTAAAGTGATGATGGTTGCAGTGGTTTCAAAAAACAAAAAATTATGAGCATTAGGATGCCCGTTAATAGAAAGTGTCAATCCGTAAATACTGTAAAAAAAAGCAGCTGAACTTCCCATCATTATGAGTACATCCATATTGGGTAATCTGGATTTTAAACTGCTCAAAGCACTTTTTCCAAAATACGTTAATCCAACAATAAATACAGGTAAGCATAGCGCAAATTGGACTAAAGCATTTTGTAG
>Ga0208129_1000324_pt1 | contig 20880 bp, 10 predicted proteins | sample ETNtaG_13_FD_185759 | JGI IMG/M metagenome (GOLD analysis project Ga0208129, IMG submission 185759) | Marine microbial and viral communities from oxygen minimum zone, Eastern Pacific Ocean - ETNP201306PF47B (SPAdes) (version 2) | ecosystem: Environmental > Aquatic > Marine > Oceanic ...
CTGGTCGCTACGTTCCTGCTCCTCCCCGCTACTGGATCTCTTGAGCAGCAATCGCTGGTCGCCATAACATCGCTCGCCGACGGCGACTGGGCCGAGGGAACGGTTGAGGTCGAGATTGCAGCGGAGGGCGACTTCACGCAGGTTGAGCTACTGGCAAACAGTGCTGTGGTCGCCAGCGGCTCACCGGGTGAGCTACTGACCTGGGATACAGCGGTCGCGAACGCAACCGTGCCAACAGACTTCACGCTGGTCGCGCGTGCCATTTACAGCGACGGTTCACGGGTGGAGAGCACACCAGTTCGCGTGACTGTACTCTACCCAAGGCAGCTGACTTTTGAAACAAACGGGGAAGGTATCAACATACAGCCAGAGTGGCACCCTAGCGGTGACCAGTTAGTGTTCAAGTCTAACCGTGGCCTAGAACAGCACATCTACCACATTTACACAATGGATGCCACGGGAGGTGACCCGGTAGAAGTCCTGACAGACCGCAGCTACCATGGCTATCCCGGTTGGTCACCTGATGGGAGTCGCATGGTGTTTAACTCATACGACCCCGAGAACGGGACCACACATGACATGGACATCTTTGTCGTTAACCTTTCCAGCGGCGAAAGCGTCCAAGTCACCTTCGACCCCGCCTTCGATGACTCAGGGCGGTGGTCGCCTAATAGCGAGGCAATTTCATTTCACTCCGGTCGCAGCGGTTCGCTGGACGTCTGGAAAATACCAGTTGCCGATGACGGAAGCCCCGCTGGAGAACCTGTACAGCTTACTAATACTGACGCAAGCGAACACTGTCCACGCTGGTCATTCGACGGGGAGTGGATAGTGTACCAAGCCGACCGGGATGAGGGGACCGATATCTGGGTGATGCGCAGCAACGGAAGTGACGCGAGGCGGGTCACGGATGATTCCTACTACGATGGGTATCCGGGCTGGTCCCCGAACGGGGAGTGGCTGGTATACGACTCGGAGCGCGACGGCAACAAGGATCTCTACCTTGTACCTGTAGAAGGTGGCATGCAGAAACGCGTTACCATGGACTCTGCAGTGGACCAACACCCCAGCTGGTCACCCAATGGACATTCGCTGGCGTTCCACTCCGGCCGCGACGACAACCTAAATCTCTGGATTGTCGATATTCCTGATATCACTAGTGCTCTGGTGGTGCCGGACGCAGAAACGGACACGGACGCGGGGGGACTGCTGTTGCCACTAGCTCTGGGGTCTGCCACTGTCGCGCTCGCGCTGTTCCTCCGCAGGCGCAGCCCTTAATCCCGCTCCGGGCTGGCCCGCTGGATGGGGCAAACAACGCTCGATGAAGCTGCTACCGAGAGAGAAGTTACGAAGGAGGAAACCGAGACCAGTGAGCCACCAGAAGCCGAACTCCCCAGCGTAGTGACGGATGCGCCCGCGTCGGGAAAATCGCCGGACGGAGGGCAATCGGAGGTGAAGATTGTGGAGCCTGCCCCGGAAATGGCACCAGCCACACCTCCCACCCGGAAGAAGCCGACTCGCACCCGCGCACACGAACTGGCAGAAGAACAGCGTGACATCCCCATCTCCGAGTTCTTTGAGCAGAACCGGCACATCCTTGGCTTCGACAACCCAACCCATTCGCTCATCACGGCGGTGAAGGAAGCGGTCGACAACGCGCTCGACGCGTGCGAACAGGGAGGCATCCTGCCCGAAGTGCAGGTTGTACTGGAATCACTTGGCGGGGATGAGTTGCGCATAATCGTCGAGGACAATGGACCCGGCATCCTAGAGGAACAAATCCCTAAAGTATTCGGCCGACTGCTCTACGGCTCACGCTTCGGCAGCGGCAAACAGTCGCGTGGCCAGCAGGGCATTGGCATTTCCGCGGCGATAATGTACGGCCAGCTTACCACGGGGCGGCCGGCGGTTATCACATCGCGCATCTCCCCCGAGCATCTTGCCGTGAAGGTAATGCTAAAGCTTGATGTCAGAAATAACTGCGGTCGTATCGACCGCCGCGAAGAGCTGCCGTGGCGGCTACCCGAGCAGGAAGAGGACGGACTACAACCAGAGAAACCGCACGGTACCCGCATAGAGTTTTGCTTGAAGGGCAGGTATCAGACGGGGCGCCAGTCAGTACGCGAGTATCTACGTGCTACTTCCATCGTCAACCCACACGCAACCATCAGCTTTAGCGACCCTGCAGGTGATGTTATGCGGTTCGACCGCGCCGCTGAGGAGCTGCCACGGCTGCCCAAGGAGGGCATCCAACCGCACCCACACGGCGTCGAGATAGGACAGCTACTGCGGATGGCGCAACACGCCAGCCAGCACCAGCTCGGGCAATTCCTGCAGCAGGAATTCTCCTCAATGGGCAAAAGCACCATCCAAAATGTGCTTGGCAAGGCGGCACTCGACCCTATCGTCCGACCGCAGGATATCACACGCGCCGAGGCGCTGATGCTACGCGAGACGTTCCAAGCGACTTCTATCCGTACCCCCACCAGCAAGGTGTTGGTGCCGATTGGCTCGCAGCTCATCAAACTCGGGCTGAAGCAGGTGCTGGATGATCTGCGGCCTGACTACTACACCACCCCCGTAAGCCGCGCACCGGCGGTCTTCGCAGGAACACCATTCCTGGTGGAAGTGGGGATGGTATTCGGTGGCAACCTGCCGCGCGACGAACCGGTGCAGCTGCTGCGCTTTGCCAACCGCGTACCACTGCTCTACCAGGCAGGCGGCTGCGCCACTACCAAAGCGATGCATGGCATCAACTGGCGCAATTATGGCCTCGACCAGCGCGGCGGCAAGGGGATGCCGAATGGTCCCGCAGTTATCCTAGTACATGTCGCCGCGACCAACATTCCGTTTACCTCCGAGGCAAAGGAGGCGATTGCTGACATTCCCGAAATCGGCCGCGAAATCAAACTGGCACTGCGCGCCAATGCGAAAACCTTGTCGCGCCACTTGAAAAAGCAGAAGAAACGCGCCAAACTGAGCGAGAAATTTGAACTCGTGCAGAAAGTGCTACCAGCAATGGCTAAGCGTGCAGCGCACGTCGTCGGTGAGCCAGTGCCTAATCTGGACAAGGTTGTAGCACGTATCATGGATGTGGTCTGGATCGAGGAACAAATTGAGTTCGCCGACGGCTATATTGAAGTCGCCATCAGCGTGACTAACTACAGGATGCGCTCGGCCAGCTTCAAGCTGCGCGCCGAGGTGCCAGAGCACGATATCTGCGATGCTGAACCACGGCCAGGAAAGCGCGAGGGGCAGCAGGTCATCTGGTCAGTCGGACTGCCAACGACAGAATCCACGAACTACCGCTTCCGCGTCCCCGAGGGTAATCGCCGTAGCTTCGACGGTCTCGAACTCTGGGTTGAGGGTATTGACTCGTCTCACGTCATCGGTGCCGAGCCATGGACCGGCATCGCCGTGGCGTGAGTGAGTGGCTGCGCACCCGCCGTGGACGACTTCAAACGCGTGGCCCCAGCGGTTGGCGCGAGTGGAATCCTTGGCGCAGCAAGCTAGCAGCGTGGTTGCGCGTCAGCGGTCACGACTGGCCGCTAGCGACCGACGCATGCGTGCTCTACCTGGGCGCTGCCGAAGGCACCACCGTCTCGCACGTCTGTGACCTCTGCCCTGAAGGGCGAGTCGCCGCTATCGAGGTATCGGCAACTGCAATGGCGGAGCTGCTAGTAGTTGCCGAGCGATACCAGAACCTGCTACCGGTGCTGACTGATGCTCACTTTCCCGCGCGATACGCGCCACAGGCGGAGGGCTGCGGCTTCATCTATCAGGACGTCGCGCAGCGCGACCAGCTCGCGATTTTCCGTCGCAACTGGGAGGCATACCGCCCGCAACAGGGGCTGCTGATGCTCAAGGCACCCGGAATCCATACCAGAACACCAGATGCGGTGCTCGACGAGGCTGAATTGGAACTGCGTGAAACGTTCACAACGGTGGAGCGCAGCGACATCTCACGTTGGGCCAAGGGACACGCAGCGTTCTGGATCGAGGAGCCTCTGGGAGAACATGGAGCCACCGGCGAGAATTGAACTCGCGACCTACGCCTTACCAAGGCGTCGCTATACCTCTAAGCCACGGTGGCTCGGCGGCGCGACTGCCCAGTTGTAATTAGGTTTTGGCTCCACCGGAAGTCTATTACACCCTTCACCGCTGGCAGCGCGATTAATGTTTCAAGAGCCATGGTAAAGTACGTTAAAGCTAGAAAGAGCAAGGCAGATGTGCTGGCCGAATTCGAGCCACTCATCAGCGAGTGGTTCGACGACCGCTTCGATGACCTAACACCACCACAGGCGATGGCGGTGCCGCTAATCCACGCTGGTAAGAACGTGCTGGTCTCCTCGCCCACCGGCTCTGGCAAGACACTCACCGCCTTTCTCTCAATCCTGAATGACCTGTTCCGACGCGCTGGTGCCGGCAGGCTGGAGGATGGGGTACAAGCGCTCTACATCTCACCACTCAAGGCACTCGCCAACGATATTGACCGCAACCTGAAGCAGCCGCTGGCAGAGATGGAGGCGCTCGCGGCGAAGCGTGGCTGGGAATTTCCGACAGTAAAGGTGGCTGTGCGTAGCGGCGACACATCGACCTCCGACAGAGCCAAGATGGTGCGTAAGCCACCGCATATCCTGATTACTACGCCTGAAAGCCTGGGGCTACTACTCTCGTCAAAGAAGTTCCGCGAGCACCTCAGATCGGTGCGCTACGTCATTCTCGACGAAATCCATGACCTCGCTAACAACAAGCGCGGCACACACCTCTCACTCTCCGTGGAGTGCCTAGCACACCTGCTCGACCACGACCCGGTGCGCATCGGCCTCTCGGCAACGCAGGCACCGATTGAGGAAATCGCACATTTTCTAGGCGGCTGGTCGCGCGGCAAGCCGCGACCGGTAAACATCGTTGACGTCAAGGAACGCAAGCACCTCGACCTCCGTGTCCTGTGCCCGGTCGACGATCTAACACAGCATTCGACTGAGGTCGTCAATTCCCGCATGTATGACTTGCTGGCAGAACTAGTCGTAGCGCATCGCACGACGCTGATTTTCACTAATACCCGTGCTGGGACCGAGTCAGTCGTGTTGCAACTGCAGGAGCGCGGCATCGATAAGCTAGCTGCACACCATGGCTCGATGTCAAAGGAAATGCGACTGTATGTAGAGCAGAAACTGAAAGATGGCAAGATGGATGCAGTCGTCACTTCGACTAGCCTAGAGCTGGGCATCGACATTGGGTATGTCGATTTGGTAGTACAAATCGGCTCACCCAAATCAATAGCAAAAGGGCTACAGCGCATCGGCCGTGCCGGCCACGCGCTGCATCAAGTTTCGAAAGGACGGCTCGTCGTTTTTGATCCTGACGACCTAGTCGAGTGTGCGGTGTTGGTTAACTCCGCCTACGCAGGAGAGATTGACCGGGTTGCCATCCCGCAGCACCCGGCTGACGTACTAGCGCAATGCATCATTGGCATGTCGCTCAACCAACGCTGGACGCCAGAAGAACTGCTGGATGTCATCCGCGGCGCGCACCCCTATCGTGATTTCACCAGCAGCGAACTGGAAGCTCTGCTCGAATTCCTGGGTGGTGAGTCGCTGAGCGAACACGGAGTCTACCCCAAGATATGGTACAACGGCAGCGAGGTAGGCATCAAACGCGCGGCGCGGCAGATTTACAACATGAACATCGGTACCATCCCGCAGGAAATCAACTACTCGGTGGTGCTAGAAGGGAGCGGTGCGCACATTGGCAATCTCTCGGAGAAATTCGTCGAAAACCTGAGCCGAAATGATATTTTTGTGCTGGGCGGTCGCACCTACCAGTTCCTCGGGGCTGAGGGCCCCCAAGTCATAGTCAAGGACGGACTGGGGCGCAAGCCGACCGTGCCTTCTTGGTCGGGAGAGATGCTACCGCGCTCTTTTGACCTGAGCGAGGCAGTCGGCCGCTTCCGCGCCGCCGTCGGGAAGCGGCTGGACGAACAGGAGAGCGATACACTGGCGTGGCTCGAGGATGAGTTCCGGGTCGACCCGGGAGCAGCGCGCACCATCCTATCGCACCTGCGTGAGCAGCAGAAACTGTGCAATTTCGTGCCATCAGACCGACAGCTACTGGTTGAAGGCTATATCGACAACCGTGGCCGGCGAGGGGCGGTGTTCCATTTCCCCTTCGGACGGCGAGTCAACGACGCACTGGCGCGGGCGTTCGCGTATGAGCTCAGTCGGGAACTGGAAGCGTCGGTGCGTATCTCTCTGAGCGACGATGCTTTCCTGCTCACCTTCCCCGACTTTGTAGAGCTGGAGGGTATCGGCGAGATGCTCGACCCAGATGATCTCGAAGCAACGCTACGACGCGCTATCCGTAACACTGAGATATTTGCGCAACGCTTCCGCCACTGCGCCAACCGATCGTTTATGGTTCTACGCAATTACAAAGGACGCGAGATTTCGCTGCCGCGACAGCAACTACGCACCTCGCAGGTGCTGGAGGCAATCCATGAGCTACCAAACTTTCCAATGCTTGATGAGGCGTACCGCGAGGTACTCCATGATGCGTTCGACCTGAAGCACGCGCGCGAAGTGCTAACAGACATCGCCAGTGGCGAGCGTAGCGTCAGCTACCGCCCCTACTCTGCAGTGCCGTCACCGCTGGCACACGGTGTCATCCTCTCCGGAATGAGCGATATTGTGTTGATGGAAGACAGATCAGCGTTATTGCGCGAGCTGCACACACAAGTGCTAGGGAGAGTATTGGAGCAGGAAGGTGGTGACAAGGCGCGCTTCGAGCACGAGTTAGTCGATGGCTACTTCAACGAGAAAGCACCGTTGGTCGACTCGCCTGAGGGTGTACTCCAGGCCATCCGCGAGACCGGCGGGCTGGCACTGCTGGCGGACCGGCGCCGGTCGGTTTATCGCCTGTCGGAACTGCCCACCAGCGAGCTGCGTGAGACGTGCGAGACACTCATTAAGGAGGGACACGTTGAGTCCGTTTGGACTGGTGATTCCGAGCCGCTCTTCACACTCCCTGAGTTCATTCCGTATTTCCGTGCTGTTTATGGCCGCAGCGAGCAACTCTCAAAGCCGGCACAAAAGGCTCTAGTGAGCCTAGAAGCAGGGCGCAAAGTACGCGCCCGCAAGCCACTGGAAGAGCTGGAACAGCATTACCTCCTGACACGGTTGCCTGATGGAATGCGACTGCGCAAACCGACTCCAACAGCCAGTTACGAAAAGGCACTCGACTGGCTGGTCAGCACTTATCTAGGCTATTGTGGCCCACGGTCAGCAGAGCAACTGGCAATCGAACTGCGGTTGCCGGAGCAGGTGGTCGAACAAACACTCTATGATCTGGAGGAGCGCGGGGCGCTACAGGGAGGCAACTTCGTACTGGGACGGCCGATACCACATTACCTGCTGGCAGAGGATATTATCTACCTCGAAGCTCAATCGCGCGGTGACCTGATTGTCATTTCCGAGAAACAGCTACGTAGCTACGTTGATGCCAAGCTGTTCCGCCGCTTCACCAACTTACAGGGGCTGTTCGACGCCTTGGGTGATGTTCCCTCAGCGCGAATCGCTTACTACCGGCTGGATGAGCCTTCGCTCGATGAGTGGTGGCAATGGCGTGACTCCGACGCGCTGCTGCAAGGGCGTTTTGCTGGAGGGCGTCTCAGGTACACGCCGGCGAACAAGGTGGGCATTTATCAAGCGCTCTACCGCCGCCCCCCAACTGGGAAACTCGCGGAGGCGATTGTTGAGCTGCTCGCCCGCAATTCGCCATTGACGCGCCACGAGATTGCAACCCGGCTGGAGAAGGAACCTGAACAGGTCGAGCCAGTGCTGCGCGGCCTAGAAGAGTGCCTGCAACTGCACCGCTTCAATCGCCACCGCAACCCCTGGACCACACACAATCGGTACCGACTGCTGGAGGAGTTCGACACGCCGGAGAAGCCGGAGCGCAAGATGTTGCTGCAGGTGCTGCGCAGCCTAGGACCACTGAGCTTCGCGCCGTTGCGACGCGAGACTTGGCTGCCGCTCGTCGTGCTTCGTTCTTTGCTCTCCCAACTGCAAGAAGAGGGTATAGTGACACGCATCGTCGTAGCAAGCGCAACACGGCTGTTTGTATATGTCCTGAGCGATGAGCTGGAGGCATTACAGACACCGATCGAGGGCACGCCAGTACGAGTACTGTCGTGGCGCGACCCAATGCTGGTGCATATGCGACGCGAAGTGTTCTCGCGCTACGGTGATGAATGGACGCATCCTATCACCCGAGGCGGGATGTTGGTCGGCTTCCTCGAAATGTGGGCCATGTCTGGGCTGCTGGAAGTGCGAAAGCTGTCACTCGAGCAGCCTGAGCTGCTCCCAGAAGTTTTGGCGGCGCTGCACGAACACGCCGGCTACCAGCGCGAGTTCAACAGTGATGTGATTCGCATCAAGCAAATTGAAGGGCGGCCGGTCTCTGAGCTCGAGCAGCATGCACGCGATATGTTCCTCTCCGCTGGCTACCAACCGCTGCGGGACTGGCTGGTGAATGGTCCCATCGTCACGGAGCAATTCAATCCGCGCGAGCTGGACGGATACCTGCTCTGGCGCCAGCACATCCACCCACAGCGCCGCTTTACCAACGCCCGCCAAGCGTTCCGCGAGACGGGCGGGCTGCGGTCGGAGTACGAACTTTCACTACGAATACAGGGGCGCTTCTTCCACCCCCGTGACTACGGTGAGGAGTTCGACCTAGTACTGGGAGTTATGATTCCCGGCTACGCCACTTACTGTAGCGTGCAGGACGCGATGGTCTACCGTGACGCACGTGACGTCCCGATCGAGCCAGAGGACCGACGGCTGCTCTCGCTTGCGGTGGATTCGCGTGGTGTACCGCGCGATGAACTGCTACGGCGAAGCGGGCTCGACCCAGACACCTTTAAGAAAATGCTTTCACGGCTTTACCACTCACTGCATATGGTGCGCACGCCACGCGGCTACTACCGCACGTTGCCAGTACAACGCATCCTGAATCGTGACGAAGCGCGCTTTCGAGTTGTGAAGCGGCTCATCCTGCAGTTCGGTGTCGTCTCAGCCGAGCGGCTAGGGCTGCTGGTCAAAGGCGAGGTTCCAATGGCCGAACTCAGAGCTATACTGGCGCAGCTCGAACGAGAGGGTGTACTGATCAAGGGCTTCCTGCAGGAGGGCGACGCCACGCTGATGTGGCTCCTGAAAGAAGATTTGCAGCGCGTCCGTGGCCATGTTTTTCAGGGTAGCTTTGTCCTGCACCAAGCGGATCGACTGGCGCATTATTTTGCCACCGAAATCCGGCAAGAGTTCGGACTAGGAGCGTGCTATGTCATCTACTCCGGCACGCAACGTACCGGTGCGTTCAAGATGAGTCGACGCAGCAAGGATGCCATTATCACCAGATTCATCGGCAATCTCCACGAGCGGCACGTCATTGAGGCGTGGGCACGGCAGTGGCGACTCAATCTGGAATGGGATCTAGAACTGGAAGAATCTCAACCACTACTAGCTAACGACAGCGATTCTAAACGCGGAGAGCACTCTCCCGCGCCGGCCGAAGCGTAACTTCAGGAGAAACGGCCGTAGACCCGGTCGGGCAGGTCAACATGAATTCGCTGCGCCAACTCCTGATCCAGAATACCGCTTTCCAGCGCAGCGCGTGTGCGGCGCGGTACTGTCTTCGGACCCATTACGGCACCTGGTCGGTCCGGGTCATCGAGGTAGTCGGTCTCGAGCATGAACTCCGCTCCCGAAGTGGTGGCGGTCTGTAAATTTTTGCGTGAGGCAATTACCGACACTACCAGCCCGGCCGGCTCCTCCAATGCGCCAGGACCGCCGTAGTGCTTTACCAGTCGCGCCTTCGGAAAGCGCGCGCGGTCAGCGATAGCACCGAGCTCGGACATAGCTTCGGGCGTTCCCGACTCGGTATGCAACACCGCTGCGCCACCAGCATCACGCGTGTGTACTAGCGCTGTCTCCAGCACGCGATTAGCCTGCTCCCACACCTGCTCTGTAACAGGAAAGTGTGGCCGCCCTAGCTCGCCTAGCCCCACTAGCTCACCTGTATCAACTAGCGTGCAGCAATACTCTACTGCTTTTAAATAGAGGTCTTCGGCCGCTGCCGGACCCAAGGCTTCAGCCATACGGACTAATGTGACTGGATGAGGTGCCGCTACTACTGCCACCCGCGCGCCAGCTTTGCGTGCTTCTCCAGCGAGTTTTAACGTCGTAGCGACTTGTGCCTCGAACTGGCGCAGCTTCTGCCATTCACTATAGGGCTTGTGGACTATTACCAATCGACTACCGCCCGCTTTCAGGAAGTCGCGCACGGCGTCGCCACGCCGTCCGCGTGGGTCGAGGTGGAAATGATTATCTGTGATCTCCAAACGACGCCAGAGTTGCGGAACAGTTATATGAATGGATGTGTGGGAGCCCCTCTCGATGCGCTGGCTCGTGATTGCGCTGCTGCTGCTCTTACCGGGCGTACAGGCCGCCCAGAGTGATTTCGAGTTCCAGCTTGAGACGCCAGCCAACGGAGAGGCGGACGTCGACCCGGGTGGTGACTGGGCCAACCTGACCGTTGAGTTGGAGAACCTCAACTCTGACCAGCGACGCTTCAAACTCACCATCCCGAATGCCGACGATCTCTCTGATAACGGGCTGGAGGTATGGTGGTCAAGTGATGGCAACAACGACTTAGGCGGGCAATCACGATCGCTGGAGTTCAACCTACCTAGCAACGAGCTACGCTCCGGAATCAGGGTGAGTGTCGAGCCGCGTACAAGTGCACTCTATGGCAGTCATGCCATCGAGTTGAACTGCCATGACCTGACTGAGGATGACCCGGACGAGGACAGGCAGCTCCAACTACAGATAGATGTGAGCCGGGTGGTAGATGTCGCGCTGACACCAGCCGAGGGCGTAGCGGGCAACGGCTCGGCCGAGATTGGCGAAGCTACAACCTACCAGCTGAAAGTAACTAATTCTGGCAATAGCCAGGATACCTTTGATCTCGAGATAGATGGCACCTCGGGCGGCTGGGAGGCGGAGATGGTGAATGACGATGACGAGATTAATCTAGATGCCCATGCCAGTGGCTACGTCACTGTAGAAGTGACCGCACCGTCCGACGCCAGTTACAGCGAGACACTGACGGTACAAGTGACCGCCCGCTCACAGCTGCAGAGGACTGTCACGACGCAGCTGGAGTTGACTACCCATGTGCGGGTGTTCCAGGGACTGCTGCTGGAACCACTTACTGCGCTCGGCGCAGGGGGACCCGGCGACTCGGTAGTACTCAAGTTCAGGGTCACCAACAAATGGTCTGAGGATGTTGACTTCCAGCTAGCGCGCGGCGCGTGGTACATGGGCGACACTCCGGAGAACACACCTAGTGGATGGACCTTCTCGGCTGGGGGCGACACCATGCTGGAAGGATACGGCTCAACAGAAAACGCTCGAGCTACCGTGACTATCGCTAGCGGCGCTGATGCTGGCGATGTCGTGACCATAGAGGTGACCGTACAGGTAGGCGACGGCGAACTGGCACAAACGACTGTCCAGGTGCAAGTTGAGGGTGACTACGACATCCAGCTCGCCAACGAAAAGGAGGGCGGCCTCCCTGCTCCGGCAAGCTTCAACGTAGATGCTGAGCAGCAGCTTACCTTCGCGACCTACGTCCAAGTGAAGAACCGCGCCAGTGTCAGTGACACCGCCCTAATCACTGCCGAGTTCACGGCAGGTGGACAGGGCTGGACGCTGGACATGCCCGAAGACATCTTCTTAGCATCCGAGGGTGAGAAGGGGGTACTAGTCGCGGTGCGGCCGCCGGCCGAATCACAAGGAACTATGGCGACGCTGGAAATCACCGCCACCTCAGTCGGCGACTCATCTAGTTCGCAGTCTGTATCGCTGACCATCCACGTCAACAGTCTCAGCGACGGAGGCGGCAGCCAAACTGAGAATCTAGGGCAGGATAAGCAACTGCCAGTGCCAATTGAAATCCTTGTCGGGACAGTGCTGCTCATCGGCCTCGGTGTCTCCTCAGTATTCTACCTGCAGCAGCGCTCCCGCAAAGTGGCCAGTGGTGAAGACCAGGCCGCCTACTCCGATGAGTGGGGTGCTATGGGTGAGGATGCTGCCAATGCAGCTGGTCCGGCGGCAGCCGCTGCACAGACTACGATGCCCGCGGCCGCGCCACCAGCAGTACCGCCTCCAGGCGCTGCCGCCGGTCCTGTTACAGTCGCGTGCCCAGGCTGCCAAACACAGCTACAGATTGCCGACACCCAGCGACCGCTCACCGTCAAGTGTCCGACCTGCGCGACACCGCTAACGCTACAGGCCCAGCCGGGTGCTGCGCCGCCGGCTGCACCTCCACCACCACCCGCAGCGCCCCCCGCTGCTCCACCAGCAGCCCCGCCGGCAACACCACCCGCAGCCGCGGCCGCTGGACCTGTGACGGTTGCGTGCCCAAGCTGCCAGACACAGATGAAGATAGCCGATACACGGCGACCACTGACAGTCGCGTGTCCCAGCTGCCAGACGCAGCTAAAACTCACCTGAAGCAGGCGTGGTCTAGTGGTAGGACTAGGGCCTTCCAAGCCCTCAGCGCGGGTTCGACTCCCGCCGCCTGCACCATTTTATTAGCAAGCGACAGGGGGTGTTATGGACCAAGACATGCAACGGGAATTGATGTGGTTTGGTGGGGCGTTGGTTGCCTTCTTGGCGTTTCTGCTTTTTGGAGGTACTTCTAAACCAAACGAGGTGGCGATTGCTGTTGGTGCATTCGTTATCAGTTGGGCAGTAATCAGTTACAGCGTCAAAAATTTTGGACCCGGCAGCACTTCCAAAGAAGATCTAGAAAAAGAATTCCAATGGTTTACTGGCATACTGACTGTTTTTCTGGCAGTAATAACTCTGATTGGCACAACTGATGATGGTGTAACTCTATCATATTCAGTATACGCAATGGCTGTATTCGGTTTTACTCTAGTATGGGTTGTGCGAAGCGTCGCAATCAAGAAATTCAGTTAGTTTACGGAAATTGGCGCCACAGATTTTCTTTCCTTAATGCCGAACAGGAAGCGAGTAATTCTAGTGCGTCGCACACCCTCGAAAAAGATCCAGCAGGTCAGGACAACGAAAACAGTGCCGAGAATCACAGCAGGGTAATCTCTGAGCCCGAGGTTGGTAGCCAATCTGAGACCAGCGAAAGTCAGTGGCATGTGGGCAATGTAGAAAGGATACACTCCTTGGTTGAGGTAGGTCAGGTTCTTGCTGGGCTTGTTTAGCAGGTGTGCACCCCAAGAGAAAACGGTCAGACACCAGAACCAGGCGTGGAAGCTATGAATCACGCAAGCAAGGAGCGTTATCTTGTTGTGAATTATATCATTCTCCAGCCAGCCTCCATCGACGTAAGGTACACCCGTCTTATGTTGTTCTAACCGCAACCAGACAAAACCAATCGTCCATAGTAGAGTCAAGACAGTAATCACCATTCTGCGCCCTTCAATGAACCCATAGTACTCGTCCTTGGCTGTGATGCAAATATAGCCGAAGGCAAAAAAGACCAAAAACCAGAACCACTCGTATCCAACCCCAATAAATCCTGGGAACCAGGGTTTGAATAGCACCTCAATAAGGACTAGAACTAGCGGAAGCAGCACAAACACTCCAATTCCACCAGGTAGAGTGAAGGACGAACGTAGAAAACGTGCCAGTCTGCCGTCTGGATAGTTCCTAACCACATAGAATACTGGAGTGAGTAATACGGAGTACTGGAACAGGTTCCACAAAAACCATAGATGGCCAAGGGCTATCAGTTTGCCAATAACGGGAACCCAGAAGACAAGAGATCTCCATATAATGCCGATGATGAATCCGAATGCAAGGCCCGATGGACTCGTGTCCTCATGCTCTCCTAGAAAGACTGACCCAGCAAAACCCATTGTCCACGCTCCGAAAAACATTGGGACGAGCAGTCGTTTGACCCTTTCCTTGAGGAATACCTTCCAAGTCCGACGTTTGAAGGCGAACGCAGTTCCCATTCCCGAAATCATGAACAGCGCTGCTAATCTCCACTGGTGCATCCAGTGCAATACCATGCTCGTGAAATCCACTGAGTCGGTAGTGTAGTCGTTACCCTCCTCAGCGATTTCCCACCTCTCTTCGTTATCTAGGCCGGCCACATTCGGGTTCACTTCGTCCCCGTAGAGATTCCAATAGACGCCGATAGCAACATGGAAGGGAATCAAGAGTCCAAACAAAATAACTCTAAGCCAGTCGATGTCGTAGCGCCGTTCTTTTTGCATATCTTGAGATCTCAGCTCATCTATGTACGATGGGCTAGACTCCTATCGCGTTAATAGGATTACTTTCTGAATCTGCGCCCAGCCAGCATCAAAGACCCAGCTGCTGCCATCAATCCGAAGCCCGGGAGCCCTAGAAACCCATCATCTGAGTCTTCCACATTTGATGAGGATAGGACATTATTCTTTTCCGGATTATCAGGGTCTGCATTGGCGTCAATCTTCTGCTCTGCCTGTTCAGCGGCAATTGGAGCAATAGTTACGGAATAGCCATCCTCCTTTGCGTTAGGCATATCCATCTGCATGAAGGCAGGTTGGCCAGTCTCTGCATTGTGGAACCAGATTAGCTCTGACTCACATAGAGGGCCACCACATTCGCCTTCATCATCAAACTCATCGTCACTTTCGTCTTCTTCGCCTGCTCTACCATCGTCGGTAGGTTCTAAGGGTATTATCTGATAACCAGTGTAAGGCGTACCATCGTCTGCCTGGGCGGATTTCTGGTCACTGGTCTCGAATGCATACGGTATGGTTACCGGTATGTCGTAAGGCCCGAACGCGAATCTGTTATCTTCGATTCTGAGGTCAAGTTTCTCGAACTCTTCTTCTGCGGTTTCGTCGCATTCCTCGCCCTCCTGTGCGGAGTCGACATCTTCACAGCTTATAGCTTCCAGGATTGCTTGAAAAGCATCATCCATCCAGTTCTCTGGAACATACATTGGGAATATGTCATCCCATGCATCTATTACGTCTGGTAGCCCATCTCCATTTCTATCAACGGTGATGCTGAAGGTCTCGTTCTCATGTAACTCCTCGATTCCCATAGTCAGGCCTTCATACAACTCCTGGATCTCTGGTAGCTGATCACAATCCAGGTCAGGACATATGGATAAAACCGGTTTTTCAATATCTATCATTACGCCCGCATCTCCACTTACGGTCACTTCAGTCTCTCCTTCCCAGTACTTGTTTGCTTCCAGAGGAAGGTCAAGAGCGTTCAGCGGATCTCTGTCAAATTCAAAGACAAGATGGAAACTGGCTTCGGCCGCAGCGTCGAGCACGGCAGTCTCCATTACTGTATTGACATACTCGAAGTGACAGGTCTCTTCGCCATCCTCATACTCGCAATCCTCTTCCTCCGCATCAGGATAGCCATCACCATCATAATCTACTTCCTTCATCTTAAGTTCCCATGTCTCATTAGGAACATTCTGCAATTTCATGCCGCCAGACATTCCCATACCGAGGGTTAGCTCCATCTTTGTCATATCGAAGGTGTCTTGGGTCCACCACGTTTCGGTTGTAACTTTAGTGACATAGTGGAAATTTCCACCAATTTCCATAGTCTGTGTTTCGGTTGGTATTTCCGTACCGTCTGCCAAGGTGTATGTGCATTCATCACCGTCAACGCATTTCTCTTCGACATCATTGTAAGTTCCTTCCTGGAAGAACACACCAGTAATTGACGTGTCTACGGCGGTATGGATGTAGAACGCCTCTTCGGATTTGATATGTATCTGTTCATCGAAATCATCAACGACCTCGCTTGTGTAATACACTCCGATTACTCCCTCATTCTCGTTGAGGCTGTAACCCATTAAATCTCCATATTCACCAGTGGGATTGTTTCCAATCTCTGCATCTAGTTCTTCTAAAATTTCCTTGGTAAATGAATCTGACTCTTCCATTATGTCAAATTCGTGTCCGAGCGCCCACGTATCACCGACATTGAAAACTGCTGATTCTTCGACGGCAGTGCTTGCTGGAGTCAGAAGCAAAAAAATACTTGCTAGCATCGCAATAGCGACTTTGTTCATGACGCGGCGTACGAAAAGTGGTATTTAAAACTAGTTAAACGGATCTGCAACTATTTTCAAAAATTGTTTGAGGGGTGATTACGACGAATCTACGGCGCGCAAAGTAATTATACCGGGGCCAGCCCCCTGCGGCGTGATGCGACAGCTTGCGCTGCTCACCGGCCTGCTGCTGATGACTGTAGGCTGCATAGACCTAGACCGGGGCGACGAGCCCAATCAGGAACCGCTGGCCAAGGCAAAGACGGAAACAGCCGGACCGTACGAACCAGAGACCGAAATCTGGTTCACCGGTTCTGGCTCGAGCGACCCTGACGGAGATGGGCTGGACTTCTTCTGGGACTTCGACGCTGCCGACGGCGACTCACAGCGCATCGTAGGGCAGGGTGACAACGGCCGCGCCGCGCACACCTATCACGAAGAGGGGAGCTACAGTGTGACGCTTACTGTCCGCGATCCAGACGGCGCTGAAGATACTGCTACGCTACAGGTGACGATAGCGCGACAGACTGATGAACTACGTGCGGTGGTCTCTACTGAGGACGAGACAGAGGCTGTCTACCACCCTGGCCAGTCACTGCGATATGACCTGTCTGCCACCGGCTCAACCGCCGATGGCGACATAACCGAGTACGAGTGGGACTTCTCGTACGATGACGACGACGGCTTCCAGACAGAGCGAAGCAGTACCAGTCCGGAAACCGAGCAGGACTTCGAGTCGGGCGTCTTCGTCATCTCTGTGCGCATCACTGACACACTGGGCGAGCAAGACGAGGCACACGGCAGCGACGGCCTAGAACTGGTCATCAACTTCAACACCACCATCACCGAGAGTCTAGCAGGCGGGACTGACGAAGGGCAGCATGATCTGCCGGTCAACGACGTCGGCTACTACAGTAGTGGCGAGCTGCGCTACATCAGGCTGCGACTTGAGTACGACACAGACAGCCGACACGATTTGGACCTGTACCTGTTAAACCTGACCGGAGAGGAAGTTGCCAACAACAACACCCACGACCAAGATAACAACCATCAGGTCAACTCCATAGCGCTGGAGTACTACAACTCTAGCCACAGCCAGTGGTTCGATGAGGAAGGCGAACTGGGCGACTGGTCGGTCGAGGTGCGCCGCAGCAACTGGGATTTGGGCGGCGAGGTGGAGTACAAGCTTTACCTAGACATCATCTACTGGGAAGAATAGTTCTCAGTCACGTCCCGGCAGCACCGCTCCCTTGCCGGTTCTCCCGTCTAGCAGTACCTGCAGCGGCTGCTTCAGATTCAGATGGCGTACCGGACCTTCGCTGGCGGTCGGCTTGCACGCCTCGAGCCAGTTCCAGTCTATGGCGCCGCGCGGAGCAGTGAGGTAGCCAACGCTGAACGAGATGATATTTTGGAAGAAGTGTGTGCCCTGACTCGGCTCGACCGGCAGGTCTGCCAGCTGGCATTCTATAATGGTGCGCGCACCTGAAATCTGCCCCCATTTTACAGGGATGCCGAGCCACGGGTCAGATGAGCCCCAGCGACCGGGGCCAACGAGCAGGTAGGGGCATCCTGCGCGCGTCAGCTTGCGGTTTAGCTTCTCGATGATTTGCGCGACTTCGCGCGTCTCAGCGCGGTCGAGCCGGTCCGGGTGGACATAGATTATGTCGCGTATCTCCTGGATAACTCCATTGCCGAGCGAATGCGACGAAGTGCAGAGCGCCCCCTCAACGCTATCGAGATCAACCTCGACGTCGACTGGCTCCCACACCAGTGGCCGCGCCTGTAGGAACACGAAACGACGCACACCAGGAGCGATGACAACGGCGAACTCGATTTCCACGGGACCGCCCATCCCTTCCTCTGCCTGCTCCAGAAAGAGCTGTGTCAGCCTGGACAGCGGGAATTGCTCCTGCTTAGTGACGCCAGCGAAGGTCACCAGCCGCACGCCGGCGCGTGCTAGGCCATCATAGATGGCATCGTTCTCGGCTGAATAGACCGAACCGATTGGGTGCAGCTGCCGGTCTATTTCGGCGCGCGCCAAGTCCAGCTGCACCAAGCTCGCCTCGGCGGCGCGCGTTGGTCGCTCCTGCTGCTTCGAAAGATCAAGCGCCCAGAACTGCCGTTGTGACGAGCGCAGGTAGTCCTCGGTCGACGCGAACTGAAACTGCTGCCGCGGATGCGCCGGTGAGAACCGGAACATCTTCTCGCCCTCGACTACTGCCTTGCCGAGGCCCAGAGCAACCGCCACGACGCCATCCTCCGGCGCCGCGTCGCCCAGCGGGTAGAAATTGCGCGACCGCGCCACGCCGGCGAAAGTTGGGTAGAAAGCGTCGCCGTGTGGCAGCCCCGCTACTTCCTGTATGACGACGCCCATCTTTTCTTCCTCGATTCGATTAGGTGTTGCAGCGATGTACGCCTTTGACGCTTGATAGAATGTGGAAGCGTAGACCAGCTTGATGGCATCGCAAAGGTGCTGGAGTCGGAGTTTAGGGTCGGGATGGTTGTTGGAAAGCATGTAGGTCTCGTACACGCCGGCAAAGGGCTGGTGCTGTGAGTCTTCCAACAAGCTGGATGATCGCACGGCGAGCGGATATTCCACCTGCTCCACGAAAGTCTTCAGATCCTCATAGATAGACTCGGGAAAGCGTGCCTCGATGAAGGTCTCCGCTATGTCGTCATCCTCTAGTTCCGAAGTGTCGGAATACGCCAGTTCAGTCAGCTCGTTGGACTCGAGGAACTCGTCAAAGACCTTCGTGCCAACCACTGCCGAGCGCGGGATGCAGACCTCGATATCGCCGAGTCCCGCCAGATTGAGCTGTGGCAGCAGCGCGTGGAAATATGCCAAGCTGCGCCCCTTGCCGCCGAGCGAGCCGCCCCCGAGCCGCACGAAGTCGCTCCCTGCCTCGAGAGCCTGTGATGAATAATCCGCCACTTCTATGCGCCGTCGATGCTTTTCAAACTCCCGCAAAGTATCAAGCAGGAACTGCCGTAGCTGTTCGTTGTCAGTGAACTCGGTGACTACGTGTGGCCGTAGCCGGGTGGCGAGGTCGAACTCGGTCCGCGCGCGGAACCATTTAGAAAATTCGTGCCTTGCAGCGTGGTGGCGCAGCGACTCGCCGGGAATATCTGGGAGTGCCTTGCGCATCTCGGAGATGTCCTGCACGCGCTCTACTTCTTCGCCGTCGGGTAGCCGGAAAACGAAATCGCCGAATCCCAGACTACCGCGCATGAAACTTCGTAAGCTCTTCAGCAACGCCGGATCTGCCTTGTCCAGAAACTCTATGCCCAGCTTGTCGGCAACTTTGCGATTCTCCGGTAGCGATGACTGTAGCACCACTCCCGTGTCAGGACTTGCCTTCTGGACCTGTGTGATAAACTTCTTCCCAGCTTTTGGGTCGTGCTTCCCTTCATTGGGAAAGCCGGCATCGCTAATTACGCCGAGCAGGAAAGGTGCGTAGCGGCTGTGGAGTTCCTGCGCCTGCTCCATGTCGGTCGCCAAGAGAATCTTGGTCCGGGCGCGCATACGGAGTAGCTTATGGTGTAGCGAGAGGCCACCTGCCATCAGGCTGCCGGTCTGCTTCATCAGCTCGGAATAGAGCTGTGGTAGGAAGAGCGAGTAGAAGCGAGACGAATCCTCCACCAGAATCAGCACCTGCACCTCTCCGGCACGGGTATCGTGGTCGACATTGCGCAAATCTTCTACTAGCTTGATGATAGCGAGAAGCACTCGCGCGTCGCCCGACCAAACGAAGATACGGTCAATCGCGTTGCCCTCGTGGAACAGCGCCAGTTCACGTGTGTTGTAAGCTAGCAATACCACAGGAATTCCGGGCTGGATTTCCTTGGAACGGCGGCCGAAAACGTGCACTGCCATCTCGCCCACACGCGCCATAGTGATTACTAGGTCGAACGGCCGCTCCTGCAACAGCTCCAGCGCCCGCTCGCCAGTCGCGGCGTGGGTGATGCGCGGAGCATAAGACAAATTCAGCTGCTGGTAGTCAACCAGCAACAACTCGTTGAGCCTGCCATCCTCCTCTAGTGTAAAATAATCGTAGGGACTCGAAACCAGCAGTATATCGCGGATGCGGTAGCGCATCAAATTTTCGAAGCGGCGGTGCTGTGCAACCCAAGCTGCCATGGGCAGGGGAAAAGTAACCTATTTTAACCACGCGTGGTAGCGCACAGCGTGAAGGCTATCATCATGCTTAGCGGGGGCATCGACTCCCCCACTGCAGCGCACATGCTCCAACAGCAGGGCTGGGACCTGGTTGGGCTGCACATGGACAACCGCCCCTTCACTGATGACCGCGAAATTGACAAGACACGGACGCTGGCAAAACACCTCGGAATTCCACTCTGGATGGCACCACATAGTGGTAGCCAGGTCAAGATTGCACGCAATGCCGACCGCCATTTGCAGTGCCTGCTCTGTCGACGCATGATGTATCGTACTGCCGCTGCGTTGGCAAAACAGGTCGGAGCCGACGCCATCATCAACGGCGAGTCGTTGGGGCAGGTAGCGTCGCAGACGCTGCCCAACTTGGCGGTGATTGACGAGGTCTGCGACGTCCCTATCTTGCGGCCGCTGATTGGCCACGACAAGGTTGAAATCGAGCGCGTTGCGCGCCAAGCTGGGACATTCGATATCTCTACCTTGCCGAGCCTCTGTTGTACTATTGTCCCCGAAAAGCCAGCGACCGCGGCGTCACTACCACGAGTGGAGCGCTGGGAGGCGCAACTGCCACTGGAAGAGATGGTCAGTGA
>Ga0208129_1000336_pt1 | contig 20204 bp, 19 predicted proteins | sample ETNtaG_13_FD_185759 | JGI IMG/M metagenome (GOLD analysis project Ga0208129, IMG submission 185759) | Marine microbial and viral communities from oxygen minimum zone, Eastern Pacific Ocean - ETNP201306PF47B (SPAdes) (version 2) | ecosystem: Environmental > Aquatic > Marine > Oceanic ...
AGGAGGAGGCAGATATACTGGAGGTTTATTTGTTGGAAAATTTATAAAAACATTAACTTTTCAAAGAATGACCAAAGAGGCCAACAAGATTGTTGGAGCTACCGCAGCCAGACTTGGTAGAGCCGAAGGAATGGAAGCGCACGCAAGAACCGGTGATATTAGATTAAAAAAATATGGTCACATTCAATAAAAAATTTTACGAGTGATAAATTTAATTATTATTTATTGCAATTCAATTAATGAACAAGTTTGATTTAAAAAATAGAGTTTCTGTTGTTACAGGAGGTGCCCAAGGTTTTGGACTCGCAATATCAAAAAAATTTCTAGATTGTGGAGCAGAAGTAATTGCATGGGACATTGACAAGGAAGAACTTAATAAAGCTCAAGAAAATTTAAAAAATGAAAAATTTATAACTCAAATTGTTGACATAACAAATTTTGATGAGGTTAAAAAAAATATTGAGTCAATTATTGATAAAAAAAAAATTGATATTTTTATAAATAATGCTGGTATTGCGGGATTAAATTCAAAAGTTTGGGATTATCCAATTGATGAATGGGAAAAAATTATAAATACAAATCTCAATTCTGTTTTTTATTGTTGTAAAGCAGTGGTTCCGCATATGATAAAAAATAATTATGGAAGGATAGTAAACATAGCATCGATCGCCGGAAAAGAAGGAAATCCAAATGCAAGTGCTTATAGCGCATCAAAAGCAGGAGTAATTGGATTAACCAAATCTCTTGGAAAGGAACTTGCTGATAAAAATATAGCTGTAAATGTGGTCACGCCTGCTGGAGCAAAGACAAGAATTTTTGACCAAATGACCAAAGAACATATAAATTATATGCTTTCAAAAGTTCCAAGAAATAGATTTTTGGAGGTTGATGAGCTTGCTTCGTTGGTTGCGTGGCTAGCTAGCGAAGAAAATTCATTTTCAACGGGAGCAGTTTTTGATATTAGCGGGGGTAGGGCGACCTACTAAATTCTAAATTTTTTCAAATAGACTGACTATTTAATGATTAACAAAAAATATACCCTATCCATAATAAGAGAGGCGAGAATTGATGAAAATCGAACTCCCCTCACACCTAATCAAACACAAGAGTTAATTAAAAAGTTTCCTAATCTACGCATATTGGTGCAAACCTCCAAAAAAAGATGTTTTAGAGATGAAGATTATTTAAATGCAGGTGCTGAGATAACAGATGACATAAGTAACGCAGATATCATTTTTGGAGTGAAGGAAGTGGATATATCAGCGCTTATTGAAAACAAAACTTATTTATTTTTTTCACATACAACTAAAGTTCGAAATTACATCAACCAGGTTACACAAGACAAAGCTATTATTTATAAGAAAGAGCTTTTGAGAGAGGTTTTAAAAAAAAATATTACCCTGATTGACTATGAAAATATAAGAGAGGTATCGGGAAAGGGATACCGATATCTTGGTTTTGGTAGGTTCGCAGGTATTGTTGGTTGCTACAATACTCTTAATCTGTATCTAAAATTACAAAAAGAAAAATCACTTCCAAGAGCTTTTGAAATTAATAGCTACGGAAAAATTAAAGAATTACTCGGTAAGCAAAATTTTAATAAACTAAGAATACTGCAAACTGGAAGAGGAAATGTTGCTAAAGGTTCTATGGAAGTTTTAAAACATGCGAATATTAAACAGGTTTCAATAAATGATTATTTAAATAAAAAACATAATGAAGCAGTTTTTTGCAATGTTTCGACTAGAGAATATGTTGAACGGAATGATGGCAAAGATTATTCAGTTCATGATTTTACTTCAAACCCTCATGAATATAAGTCAAAAGTAAAAAATTACCTATTCGAGACAGATATGCTTATAACCGGTCATTACTGGGAACCAAAATTTCCAAAATTATTTTATCCAAATCAAATTAATGAATTTAAGAACCTAAAAATCATAGGCGATGTCACCTGTGATATTAATGGAGCTGTACCAACCACCATAAGATCTACAACGATTGCAAAACCTTATTATTCAATTGATATTAATTCAATGAAAGAAATTGATTTGGGTAGCAAAGGTATTGCGGTTATGGCTGTAGACAACTTACCCTCAGAGTTACCTAATGAAGCCAGTGAGGAATTTGGTGATAGTGTTATATCTGATGTTTTGCCTTATTTGATCAACAAAGACGATGGTCGGATCAGTAGAGCTACGACTGCTTCTCTGGGAAAATTTGGCCCCGCATATAGTTATCTAGAAGATTTTATTAAATAAATTTATTTTATAAATATACCTAATCTGTAGTAAAATTAATTTTAGAAAGGAGTAAATAAAAATGGCAAAATTTTTTCTTTTGGGAAATTATACTGCAAAAGCGTTTCAAGGTTTTCTTGCAGATCCGGATAGTGACAGAGGCGCAGCAATTAATGCGGTCGCTAATGCAGTAGGGGGCAAAGTATTAGGCTATGATATTGTGAGAGGCTCTTACGATTTTATTGTTTCCATAGAAGCACCTAACTTTGAAAGTATGGCAGCTGCAAAACTTGCTACCGAAGCAACTGGTGCAGTAACCAACATATCTATAATGGAATCTATAAACATTAATAGTGCTGCAAAACTTGCTGCAAAAGCAGCGGCTAATTATAAAGCACCTGGAAAATAGTTTATTCTAAACATATAAGGCAATCCTAAACGGATTGTCTTATTATGTTTGGGTTAAATTAAAAGATTTACAAATTTTTCCCTTAAGATTTACTTTCACTTTAAACAAGCTTCCCGATAAAGGGTATTTTTTCAGATCGTAGTTTTTCAACCCTTTTCTTGCCGTTGAAATATAAAGTTCATTATTTTTGTGACCACCAAAAGTGCAATTAGTGATATTTTTTGCGGGTAAACTAATTTTATGTATTTTTTTGGCTCTTAAATTATAGACAGAAATGCATGCCCCTCCATAGTGACAAACCCATAAATTGTTTTTTATATCTGTTGTCATTCCATCAGGAAAACCATCTTTTTTGTCGAATTTTAGAAATTTTGCTTTTTTTACAATCTTTAGTTTTTTGTTTATCTTGATTTTATAGATTTCTCTTTTTCGGGTATCAGTATGATAAAAATTATTTTTATCTAAAAATGCAGGTCCGTTAGTTATAAAATATTTATCATCTATTTTGTGAACTTTCAAATTTTTATCTAAACAATACAACGATCCAGATTTTATTTTTCTTTCTAAATTATCCATAGTACCAAACCACAAACGTCCAACCGAATCAGTTTTGCCGTCATTTAATCTGTTGTTTTGTTTTTTTGATTCAATTCTTATTGAATAGAGAATTTTTTTATTTATTAGATTTACAATTCTAAGTTCAGATTTTAAACCAAGTACAAAAATATTTTCTTTGATGTGAGAAACAAATCCAATTTCTTTATTTACCTTAAGTATTTTTTTCTTTTTTGATTTGGTATTTAATATAAATATTTTCTTTTTTTTTATATCTACAAAAAGTATTGAATTTAAAGTTGGTACCCATAAAGTTCCTTCACCAAGTAAAGACTTGTTTTTCCATACACATATTGGTTTTGAACTTTTTATTAACAATATTATTTTACTTTTTGATGTTGACTTCCTAAATGATCTATCGTCAATTGTATCTCATCACCTAAATTTATTATATACAACAGATTTTATCTGATGGTTACTGTTTAAATTCAAAATAATTGAGGCGTATTTAGACGTATATTTAAACATGTTTTGTGTAATTCTTTGATACGTTTGCATAAAATTAATTACATCACCCTTACTCATTATTTTGTACTTTTTAGATTTTTTATTTTTATTTTTTAGCCAAAGTTTTTTTTCTTGTTCTAATCTCCATTCTTGAAGTAATTTAAAATTTTTAGCTTGTAAATATAACAAACAATGCATTTGATCGTATAACTTTTTATATTTGGACTTTAGTTGTTGGTTTACAAATTTACGCCAGATTAATATTGGATCTTTTGCTTTTTCTAAAGAGTTTACTGTTTTATTAAGAGTATTATTTTTTTCTGCTTTTGCGCCAACACACCAGCCTTCAAAAATTATAACTTCAGGTCTTTTTTTAATCAAATACCATGATTTTTTTTTATGCCTGTCATCAATGGCTTTATCAAATTTAGGAAGTTTTAAGGTTCTAAATTTTTTAATTTTTACTCTCTTAAAAAAATTCAGCATAATATTTATATCATGAGTTCCTGGAACACCTCTAGTCATTAATAAAGGGTGGATTTTTTGTGATAATAAAAATCTTTCTTTTCTATTTTTGTAGAAATCATCAATTGAAATTTTAAAAACATTTAGTTTAAAATATTTTCTTAAAATAATTGCAATAATTGAAGCAGTTGTTGATTTTCCTGTTCCTTGACCACCTGCTAGGCCAACTATATATGGTTTTTTTTTATTTGCTTTTCCTGAAATCCAAAAACTAATTGGAATTAAAGATTTAACCATTCTTTTATTATTTTTAAACTTTTCTTTTGATGTTTCTTGAGACTTTATATATTTAATACAATCCTTTTTAACTTTTTTGTAACACTCATTAACAGGTTGCATTAATTTATTATTTTTTTTGATCCCTAAAAGTTTTTTCATACTTGTTAGATTTAAACCTCGTAAAGTCTAATCATGTTTGTCATTTTTGTTTTCCCAAAAGGAAGGCCAGCAGTAATAATGACATAATCTTTTTTCTTTATAGATTTTTCTTTTGCAATAATCTCTTTCGAAATTTTTATCATATCATTCCAATTTCTCGCATCTCTGCTATTAATCGATTTGATTCCCCACAATAATGATACTCCTCGACTTACATTTACATTGGGTGAGATGGTAATTATACTAACCGAAGGGCGCATAGAAGAAACAATTTTTGCAGTTTTTCCAGAATTAGAAAAAGCAATAATACTTTTAACACTAGAATTATAAGCAAGATCCTTGACTGACAACACTACTGATTTCATTATATTTTTTTTAGCATCAATCGAACTTTTAAATTCATTAATATGCTGTTTTTTATATTTTTCTGTAGAAAGGATGGTTTTTGACATTGTTTTTACACTTTGAGTTGGGTTTTTACCTATAGCTGTCTCTGCTGAAAGCATCACAGCATCTGCACCTTGAAATATAGCAGTGGCAATATCATTTATTTCAGCTCTAGTTGGTGAAGGGTTTTCAATCATGCTCTCTAACATTTGCGTTGCTACGATAACAGGCTTAGAAAGTGCAGCACATTTTTTTATAAGTTCTAATTGAACGCTAGGAACTTCATTATGCCCTATTTCGATAGCAAGATCTCCTCTTGCGATCATTATTGCATCACTTGCATTAATTATTTCTTTTATATTTTTAATTGCAATTTTATTTTCAATTTTTGAAATTATTCCAATATCAGAATTAATCAGTTTTCTTGTTTCTTTTATAAGGCTAGAACTTTGTATGTATGAAAGTGCAATCCAGTTGCACCCCATTCTTTTTGCAGTAGAGATATCCTTTTTATCTTTTTTTGTTAGACGTTTTAACGGAATCTTAATATTTGGTATATGAACGCTTTTATTGCTACTTAATATACAATTAGTACTTAAACATCTTGTTACTAACGATTTTTTATTTTTTTTAATTACTTTAAAAGTAAATTTTCCATCATCTAATAAAATTTTGCTGCCTATTTTTATTTTGTTAATAATAAATGAGTAGGGAAAACAAACTCTTAGGTTGTTGCCAACTTTTTTATTTGTATCAAAAGTAAATTTTTGATTGTGTTTAATTCTTAATTTTTCACTTGATATTTTTCCAATTCTTAATTTTATTCCCTGTAAATCTGCTATAACAGCAATTCTTTTATTTAATTTATTCTCAAGTTTTCTTATTCGAGAAATTACTTGCTTAACATCTGTTATATCGTGGCTAAAGTTAATTCTAAAAGCATCTACGCCTAAACTGATTATTTTTTTAAGCTTTTTTTCTGAATAAATAGCTGGTCCCAAAGTTGCTATAATTTTTGCTTTTTTTTCCATCATATTAATAATTAGTTGACATTTGTTTAATAGTTTTTTGATGACATCGTGCACATGTGATTTTTGATTGAGGTTGAATGTCAGTCATATAACAAACCCAGAACCACGATCCCTAAAAGTTTTTTCATGTTAAATAATTTTTTATCCCATCTAAGATATATTGAATACTCAAACCTGCTAAAATAATTCCAATTACTCTTGAAATAACGCTGATCACTTTCTTATTTATTATTTTTGAGGATTTTGAAGCTATATAATAAATTATAAAAGTTATAAACATCACTAAAACTAGAGAAATCATGCCTACAGACTGTTCTATAAAATTAACTCCTATATCTGTCACAGAAACAATTATAGAAGTGATAGCAGCAGGGCCAGCCAACAATGGTATAGCTAATGGAAATATACTTATTCTATCTGAGCGACTTTTAAGGCCTTTTTCTTTTCTTTGATTCCGTTTATCGAAAAGCATTTCAAGTGAAATAATAAATAGAATAATTCCACCTGCAATAGTGAACGCTGAAAATGATATATTAAGAGAACTTAATATAAAATTTCCTAAGAAAGCAAAAAACAACAATATGATTGTTGCTATTGTTGTTGCCTCTAATGCTGTTTTAATTTTATCTTTAATCTTTAGGCGTTGAGTTACAATTAAAAATAAAGTTGTATTACCTAAAGGGTCTATTGCAATAAAATATAAAACAAATGTTTGAATGAATATTTCTAACATAAAAATTTAATTTTAACCCAGAACCAAGATCCCTAAAAGTTTTTGATTTCCAAACACATTCTGGTTTTGAAGTTATTATTTTCAAATTATACTGAAACTACTTTTGAGTTTTGTTCTCCAAGGTTATCTATGGATAATCTTATTTTATCACCAGCCTTTAAAAAGACTTGAGGTTTTTGCCCCATACCCACTCCAGGTGGAGTTCCCGTTGTAATTATATCTCCAGGTTGTAGCGACATAAATTTGCTTAAATAAGAAACTATATAATAAACATTAAATATCATTTTATTGGTATTGCCGGTTTGCATTCTTTTGCCGTTAACATCTAAACTCAAATTAAGATTATTAATATCTGTTATTTCATCTGTTGTAACAAGGTATGGTCCTATAGGTCCAAAAGTATCGTGTGATTTTCCTTTTATCCATTGACCTAGTTTTTCAATTTGCCATTCTCTTTCACTTAAATCATTAACTAAACAATAACCAAAAATGTGGTTTGCTGCTTCTTTCTCTGAAATGTTTTTAGTTTCTTTTCCAATTACAATTCCCAATTCAACTTCCCAATCCAATTTTTTTGCGTTCAGCGCTAATTCAATATCGTCATTTGGTCCACTAATACAGCTTGTGGCTTTCATAAAAACTATAGGTTCTGTTGGAACTTTTGCACCAGTTTCTGCTGCATGATCTGAATAATTTAATCCAATAGCTACAAATTTTCCTGGTTTTTCTACACAAGGTCCAATTCTATCTGTTTTTGGAAGTTCTGGTAATTTTTCTAAATCAATGTTTTTTAGTTTGAAAATAGTTTCGAAATTTAAATTATCAGAACTTAAATCTTTAATTTGAGAACTTAATTCTCTTACTTTTCCATTTTTATCTAATATTGCAGGTCTTTCATTTCCTTTAGTTCCCACTCTTAATAATTTCATTTTACAATCTCATATTAATTAAATTGACATTCCGCCATCTATAGCATGGGTTATACCAGTGACAAATGCAGACTCGTCACTTGCAAGATAAATTGCCAAACTAGCAATTTCTTCTGGGGTACCTAATCTTCCCATTGGTTGTCTTGCTATAAAATCTTTTTTTGCTTGTACTGGATCTTTGGCTGACTGTACTCTTCCTTCCCACGAAGGTGTATGAACTGTTCCAGGAGCTATTGCATTACATCTAATATTATTTTTAATGAAATCTGATGCTATAGATTTAGTAAATCCAATGATGGCTGCTTTTGTAGTTCCATAAACAAATCTATTTGGCAAACCCCTTAAGCTTGATGCAATTGAAGAAATATTAATAATACTGCCTTTATTTTGCTTGATCATTTTTGGAATAATAGATTTTGTCATAAGGTACATGGATTTAATATTTACATTAAATGAAAAATCCCAATCTTTTTCATCACAATCAAGTATTGTTCCATGATGAACAAAACCAACCGCATTAAATAAAACTTCTACTTTATCCAGTGATGCAGAAAATTCTTCAATAGCTTTTCTGTTTGTCGAATCTAATTTTTTAACCTTAATATTTGGATATTCTTTATTAAAATTTTCTAAAGTTTTTTCATTAATATCTGTTGCTATAACGTTTGCACCTTCGTTATAAAATGCTATTGCAGTTGCTCTTCCAATTCCTTGTCCTGCAGCAGTAACAACTATATTTTTATTTTCTAATCTTTTATTCATTTATTCCTTTTGTTAATGTGAGTGCCTCGGCATTCCTTTTGTATTAGTTATATCTAAATACACAGATTCTGTTTCTAAACAAGCTCCAGTTTCTAATTGTCCAACTAAACTTCTCGAAATTTCTTGCCACGGAGTTTGATTTTTTAGTTTTGGAATTTTGATATTTTTTTTTCTATTTGCTATTTCTTCATCTGAAATTAATAGATCAATTCTGCTATTATTTAAGTCTACTTTAATTTTATCTCCTGTTTTTACTATCAATAAAGAACCGCCAATTGCAGACTCTGGTGATACATTTAATATTGATGGACTTTCAGAAGTGCCGCTTTGTCTGCCATCTCCAATTGTTGGAAGAGTATTAATTCCTTTTTTTAACAATCTGTCTGGAGGTTGCATATTTACCACCTCACCAGAACCTGGGTATCCTACTGGTCCACACCCTCTAATCATTAAAATTGAATTTTCATCTATATTTAAATTCTCATCATTTATTCTTGAACGATAGTCTTCAGGCCCTTCAAATACTACTGCATTTGTTTCAAATGCATTTGGATTTTTCGGATTAGATAAATATCTTTTTCTAAATTCCAAACTAATTGCTGATGTTTTCATAACTGCTGAACTAAAAAAATTACTTTTCATTACTATAAAAGCAGCATTTTTAACCAAAGGATTTTTAAATGTTTTTATTACATCTTTATCAACATTAATATTAATTTTTAAATTCTCTTCAATTGTTTTACCCGTTACGGTCATTGCATTCTTGTTTAATTTATTATTTCTCATTAGTTCTTGCATTATTGCCGGAACACCTCCTGCTTTAAAAAAACCTTCCATTAAATATTCTCCGGCTGGTTGGCAGTTTGCAAGCAAAGGTATACCGTGTCCAAGTTTTCCCCAGTTATCTAAACCAAAATCAATGCCCATATGTCTTGCAATTGATGTAAGATGCGGTGGACAATTGCTCGAACCACCGATTGCACTAGCAACATAAACCGCATTCTCAAAAGCTTTTTTAGTCATAATTTTTGATGGAGTAAGATCTTCATGAACCATTTCAACTATTCTTTTTCCTGTTTTGTAAGAAATGTTTTCTCTTTCTTTATAAGGTGCTGGTATAATTGCGCTTCCTGTCAATGACATTCCTAAAGCCTCAGCTATAGAGTTCATTGTTGACGCTGTCCCCATAGTATTACAGTGTCCAATGCTTGGTGCAGAGGCAGTTGCCATGTCCATAAATTCGTCATAAGTAATTTCCCCTTTTGCATGCAATTTTCTTGCTTCCCATATAATGGTACCTGAACCGGCTTTTTTACCTTTATAAGATCCATCTAGCATTGGACCACCTGATAAAACAATTGAAGGAATATTTACTGTTGCTGCTGCCATTAAAGCAGCAGGTATAGTTTTATCGCAACCTGTTGTTAATATAACTCCATCTATTGGATAACCATAAAGAACTTCCACTAAAGATAGATATGACAAATTTCTATCTAAAGCTGCTGTTGGTCTTTTTCCCGTTTCCTGAATTGGATGTGTGGGAAATTCCATTGGTACACCGCCCGCTTCTACTATTCCTTCTTTAATAATTTTACTTAAAGCTAAAAAATGTCTGTTACATGGAGAAAGATCGCTACCAGATTGTGCTATTCCTATTATAGGTTTGCCTGACTGCAAATCTTCTCTTTTCAATCCATAATTTAAATAACGTTCTAAATATAAAGCGGTTAATCCAGGATCTTTTGGATTATTAAACCACTCTTCGCTTCTTAATTTTACTTTTTTCATTGAATTATTCTTATACTAATCCTGCATCAACAATAAAATTTTGCTTAGTACAGCCCGATGAAACATCTGATGATAAATATAAAACCATACTTGCAACATCTTCTGGTTTCAATTGACGCTTTAAACATTGTTTTTCTAAAATTGATCTTTTGTATTCGGGTGTAAGCCAGTTTTTGATCTGTCTCTCAGTAGCTATTGATCCAGGTATTATGGAATTTGATCTAATGTTATGTGGTCCCAATTCTCTTGCAAAAGATCTCGTTAATCCTACAACAGCTGATTTAGCTGTTTCATAACCAACTTTATCACCTTCTCCCATCATCCAAGATACTGAACCTATGTTTACTATTGATCCACAACCTTTTTTAATCATTCCATCTTTAGCTGCTTTGATTGTAAAAAAAAAATGTTTTAAATTGACAGCCATTCTATTGTCCCAATATTCTTCATCAACTTCATCAGTAGTATGACGTTGATCATTGGCAGCATTATTTACAATCACATCTATTGAACCCTTTTCTGAATTTATTTTTGATATTACACTTTGTAATTTACCAATATCTGTTAAATCACAGTTAAAATATGTTGGTGTCTTAAATTTTTTTTTATCAATTAAGTTAATTAATTTATTAGACTCATCGTCATTTATATCTACAAAATAAACGTCACTTCTTTGTTCACAAAAATATTCAACAATTGAAGCTCCTATACCTGATCCACCGCCTGTTATAAAAACTCTTTTATTATTAAGATCAAAATATTTAGCTTTCATTTATATTCTTTCTTTTGAATTTTTATCAAATAAAGAAATTTGAGATAAATCAAAATATAATTTAATTTCTTTGTTTATTTCTATTTTTGTTGTTGACGGAAATTTTGCTAAAACTTCTTGATTATAATAATTTAAAGTTATGATTTGCTCATGCCCTATATACTCACTTAAATCAGCTTTTAGTTTAATTTCAAAATCTTCTTCATTGCTTTTTTTATAATGAATATGTTCCGGTCTAATACCAAAATATACTTCTTTACTATCTAACTCTATTTTTTTCTCAAAATTATAATTATTTATTGGTATCTGAAAGCCATTACTAGCACCTTCTCCTGCAAATGATAATTGATCTGATTTTTTTATTATATTACCTTTAATTAAGTTCATTGAAGGCGAACCAATAAAATCAGCTACAAATGTATTGCTTGGCTTATTATAAATAATTTCTGGTGTATCATTTTGCTGAATAACGCCGTGATTCATTATTGCAATTTTCGTACCTAAGCTCATAGCTTCTGTTTGATCATGAGTAACATAAACAACCGTTGTTTTTAATGTTTGGTGTAACTTTTTAATTTCACGTCTCATTTCTACTCTTAGTTTTGCATCCAAATTTGATAAAGGTTCATCAAACAAAAATATTCTAGGCTCTCTAACTAAAGCTCTACCTATTGCTACACGCTGTCTTTGACCACCGGATAATTGTGAAGGTTTTCGATTTAACAATTCATCTACTTTTAAAAAAGATGAAACTTTTTTAAGTTGCTCTTCAATTTTTTCTTTTGATGTTTTTGCTTGTTTAAGGCCAAAAGTTATATTTTCTTTAACATTCATGGATGGATAAAGTGCGTAAGATTGAAAAACCATTGCAATATTTCTATCTTTTGGTTCAACCTTGCTAACATTGTAATCATCTATATAGACATTTCCTTCATTAATCGTTTCTAAACCTGCTATTATATTTAATAAAGTGGATTTACCGCATCCAGAAGGACCTAGAAGCACTAGAAAATTACCTTCATCAATTTCTAAATTTATTTTTTTTAAAACCTCTGTGGTTCCAAAATTTTTTGACAAATCTTCAATTTTTAATGTTTTCATTTTTATCCTTTCACTGCTCCTGAAGTTAAACCTCTTATAAAATATTTACCCGCTAACACATACACAATGAGTGTTGGAATACCGGCAATAATTGCAGATGCCATATCTACATTGTATTCTTTAACACTAGTGCTAGATAAAACCATATTGTTTAAAGCTACCTGTATTGGTGCCGCTTCACCAAAAGAAAAAGTTGATCCAAATAGAAAGTCATTCCATATTTGTGTAAATTGCCAAATTACAGTTACGACAATTATTGGTGCTGATATAGGAAGTAGTATTTTAAAAAATATTTTAAAAAACCCAGCACCATCTATCCTAGCTGCTTTAACTAACTCAGTTGGTATTGAAACATAATAATTTCTAAAAAATAATGTTGTAAAAGGTATTCCATAAACAGAATGTACTACCACTAATCCTAAAATTGAATTTGATATACCTAGCACTCCCAAAGTTCTTGCCATTGGAAGTAAAATTGCTTGAAAAGGTATAAAACAACCAAATAGTAAAAATAAAAAGACCCACTGATCTCCTTTAAATCTCCATTTGGTCAAAACATAACCTGTCATGGCTCCAATAAAAGTAGAAAAAAAAACTGCAGGAACAACCATTTTAATTGAATTCCAAAAGTAAGGACGTAAAAAAGTATCTCCTGCTCCATAACCTCTTCCTCCCCATGCTACAGCCCATGGTTTAAAATTTAATTGACTAGGCCAAGTAATTAGATTGCCTTGTCTAATTTCTGGCATTGTTTTTAATGAAGTTACAACCATCACATATAATGGAAATATAAAATAAGAAGCAAAAAGTATTAAAACGAAATACAAAAACCATCTCAAAAACATGTTTGTTAATTTTGATTTTTGCTCAAGTTGTTTGTATGAAGATGCTCTTATATTAGCTTGCATTTTCTCTCCTTAATTCAGAATAAAGATAAGGTATAATTACTGCTGCTACTGCCATAAACATCATCATCGCACTTGCAGCAGATAAGCCAACTTGACTTTTGTGAAAAGCAGTTTGCGTCATGTATAAAGCCGGCATAGTTGTTGAAATACCAGGTCCTCCCTGTGTAAGGGCTACTACTAAATCATAACTTTTAATCGATATATGAACCAAAATCACAAAACTGGTAAAGAACACGGGTCTCATCATTGGTATAAGTATTTTCCAATATACTGTAAATAATCCAGCTCCATCAATTTTTGCAGCTTTTACAATTTCGTCTTCAACAGATCTAAGGCCTGCTAAAAATAAAGCCATCACAAATCCTGCTGATTGCCATACCCCAGCTATAACAATGGTATAAATAGCCATTTCCCTATTAACCAGCCAATCAAAAGTAAAATTTTCAAACCCCCAATCAATAAACATTTTTTGAATACCTAAACTTGGATTTAAAATCCATTTCCATGCAGTTCCAGTAACAATAAAAGAAAGTGCCATAGGATATAGATAGATAGTTCTAAGAACACCTTCTGCTCTAATTTTTTGATCAAGAAATATTGCGAGAATAATTCCTAAAACAATGCAAATAATTAAAAAAAGTGCTGTAAAAATAAGTAAATTATCTACAGCGATAAGCCATTTACGCGAAGCCCATAGTTTAACATATTGACCAACACCCCAAAGTTCATATTTTGGAAGAATTTTTGAATTTGTAAATGATATATAAAAAGTCCAAAGAATAAAACCATAAACAAACCAGCTTATTAAGCCAACGGCTGGGGCTAATACAACTTTAGGTAAATTTTTTTCTAAAAACTTTAACATTTTTTTAATTCCTAATAAAAAAAGGCCACTTAAATAAAGTGGCCTTTTTTAAAAAAATTAATTACATATTTTGTAAAACAGAATCAGCTAAAGCATTAGCAGCGTCATTTGAAGACATGCTAGAATTAAAGTGCTCTGTAATAACGTCTTGAAGAGCAGCTTTCATTGTATTGCCTTGAGCCATACCGTGAGCAAAACTTGGAACTAAACCTCCCTTTGCTCCAGCTGTTTTAATATCAGCATTAGATGTTTTTGCACATTGGTCAAACTCATCCATTGATACATCTAAACGAGCTGGGATTGAACCTTTGTACAGGTTAAAAACTTTTTGAAAGTTTTTACCCATCATAAGTTTAGCCAATAGTTTTTGACCTGCTTGTTTGTCAGGATCGCTAGTTTTATAGAAAATAAAACTATCGACATTGTACAAGTATCCATTGTTTGATGGAGTTGAAGTACAGTAATAATCTACACCTGGTGTTTTGCCAGCAGCTGTAAATTCTCCTTTAGCCCAGTCCCCCATAATTTGAAAACCAGCTTTACCTTCAATAACCATACCGGTTGCAACGTTCCAGTCTCTACCTGGACTACCTTCGTCAGTATAGTTTTTTAGTTTTCTCATTTGATCAAAAACTTTAACTGTAGTTTCGCTCCTTAGGCAGTTTTCATCTAATTTAACATAACAATTTTTGTAATAATTGTTTCCACCTATACCTAAAGCTACTGCTTCAAACACTGTAGCGTCTTGCCAAGCTTGACCTCCATGAGCAAATGGAATTATTCCTGCTGCTTTTAGTTTGTCAGCTGCAGCATTCAATTCGTCCCAAGTTGTAGGTATAGAAATACCATTAGAATCAAATACTGATTTATTAGCCCACAGCCAATCTATTCTGTGAATATTTACCGGAGCAGCACAATATGGACCGCTATTATTTTGACATTTATGCACTGCCGCTATCATAGGATCTAATAAATTGTCCCAACCTTCTGCTTTTGCTACTGAATCAATATTATATGGCGCTACTACTCCTTCTTGATCATATTCTTGAATTGTAGGACCTTTGATTTGAGAAGCTGAAGGAGGATCACCAGCAACTATTCTTGCTTTTAACGCAACGTTTGCAGCGTCACCACCGCCACCCGTTACAGGCATATCCAACCATTCACCACCATTTGCAGCGAAATCGTCTTTTAATACTTTAAGTGCAGCCGCTTCACCTCCAGACGTCCACCAATGCAAAACCTCGATTTTTGGTCCTGCAAATGAAACAATAGGAGTTAATGCAAATACCATTAAAGCAATTAACATTCTTTTCATATTTTCCCTCATTTTCTGTTGTAGGTTAACTTTAATAGAAGAATTATAGAAACATTAATTATGAATTGATAATAAAAAAACTTTGCACAACTTCTAATTGATTTATGTTTTGTTGTAAATAAGCAGCGATTTGTTTGAAAAAGGTTATTAATTTTTTTTATTGAAAAAAAACTTTTACGAAAAATACTAGTAATTTGCTTTTCTGCCTAATCTTGCTGCTCCTCTAACTCCACTAGCATCCCCATATTTCGGTTTAAGAAATATTCCTTCATATTCTCTACCCACAACGTATTTTTTTACCAAATTTTCAACTTCATCAAAAAAATTTATTTCGTTGGACAATCCACCTCCAAAAACAAATGCATCAGGGTCTAGAATGTTGATAATCGTAGACAAAGACATTGCAAGATTAATTTTAAACTCTTCAATAATTTTTTCTGCTTCAATATCATGTCTACGAAATGCGTTAAAAATTTCATGAGCTTTTAATTTTTTTCCGTATTTTTTATAATAATTTTTTGAAAGTCCATGACCAGAAACAAAACTCTCAATCTCACTTTCCCTCAAAATATTAGTTTCAAGATTTTCCCTTTTTGCAGCCAAATAAGGTAATTGATTATGACCCCATTCTCCGCCCAGACCATTTGTTCCAGCAACAATTTTTTTGTCAACCACTAAACCACCACCGCAACCCGAACCTAAAATAACCCCAAAAACTATCTTATAGTGTTCACATGAACCATCGATTGCCTCCGATAGTGTAAAGCAATTTGCATCATTCTCACAGAAAACTTCTCTTTTCAAAGACTCTCTAAGATCTTTTTGTAGTGGTTTTTTTTCAATCCAATAACAATTCGGAGCATTTTTTACTAGACCTGTGTGTGTGGAATGAATTCCAGGATGACATACACCAACGTCTAATTTTTTGTTTAATTTTTTTTCTAATCCCAAAACTATTTTTTTAATTGCTTCAATAGTTTGGATATAGATTTTTGGGCATTCTATTCTTTCACGAAAACTTTCTGATCCATCTTCATTAAGAACTACACTTTCAATTTTGGTAGCTCCAAGATCTATTCCTATTTGCATAAAAGTTAATAAGTTCTTTTTTTAATCAGTTTGAAATTCCTAAATGAGTATATTTGATGTTAAGATAATCTTTAATTCCCATAGAACCACCCTCTCTTCCATAGCCAGTTTGTTTAATTCCTCCAAAGGGTGCTTCCGCAACAGCTACAACAGGAGTATTTACTGCTACAATTCCTGTTTCCATTAACTCCGAGGCTTTATGGGCCTTTTCCATTGAATTCGTGAAGATATAACTTGCAAGACCGAGATCATGATTGTTGGCTCTCTTAATTACTTCATCAAAATGTTTGAATGTTGTGATTGGCACCAAAGGACCAAATGGTTCAACTTTCATAATTGTAAAATCATCTTTTATATTATCAAAAACCGTAGGTTCATAAAAATATCCTTTATTAAATCCAGAAGGCTTTTGTCCTCCACATAAGATTTTTGCTCCTTCTTTTTTTGTTGTTTCGACCATTTGTTCAATTTCTTCTAATCTTTTTTTTGTTGTCATTGGCCCTAACTCAACTCCTTCATTTAAGCCATTTCCAATTTTAAGTTTTTTTGTTTTTTCAACAAAGGATTTTGTAAATTCATCTTTTTTGCTTTCATGAATATAAAATCTACTTGGTGATATACAAACTTGTCCATTATTTCTAAATTTAGCTGCAATAGCCATTTCAGTTACTTTTTGGATATCTGTATCGTCAAATACAATAAAGGGGGCATGGCCGCTTAATTCCATAGTAACCCTTTGAACTTTGTCAGCAGCTTGTTTTAAAATCAATTTACCAACTCTTGTAGAACCTGTAATCGAAACTTTTTTAATTATATCTGAAGAAATAAGTTGAGAAGAAATTTCAGCAGGATCTCCTGAAAGTAAATTTACAACACCTGGAGGGACACCAGCTTCATTAATAATATTCATCATTTCCATAACACATCCTGGGGTTATTACATCTGGCTTACATATGACAGAACAGCCAGCTGCCAATGCTGTTGAAATTTTTCTCGCTGCTAAAATTACTGGAAAATTCCAAGGAACTAGTGCAGCTACTACACCAACTGGTTGATAGTAAACATGTATTCTGGTGTTTTCAAATCTACTTTCAACAGTTTGACCGTAAATCCTTTTTGTTTCTTCTGCATTCCATTCAAAAATATCTGCAGCTCCATCAACTTCTCCTACTGATTCAGCTAAAGGTTTACCAACTTCTAGAGTAAGCCATTTAGCGAGAACATCGTTTTTTTTTCTAATTAAATCTGCAATATTTCTAATTATGGAGGCTCTTTGCCAAGGTTGAGTTTTTTTCCAAATTTCAAAACCTTTTTCTGCTGACTTTAAAGCTTTTTCAACATCAACTGAGGATGCCTTGGAGGCATTACCAATTATTTCTTCTGTGGCAGGATTGATAACTTCGTAAGTTTCTTTTTTTTCAGATGGTTGCCATTTACCATCTATGAATTGCCCAAATTTGCTATACATCAGTTCTTTTTTCTCATATAATAGTATACTTCTTATAGAATAGTTTTCCTTTATATTGTGTAAAGAACAAATATTCCATCACTGAAATAGAAGCAAATAAGAAATTCGAAAAAAGATTGAGATCAATAAAAGATGAAAAAAATTAAATTAGCAGTTGTAGGCGTAGGTAATTGTGCAAGTTCATTAATTCAGGGAATCGAATATTACAAACATCATCATAATGAACATTCCAATGGCATTATGCAGCCGCAAATTAATGGATGGAGACCACAAGATATAGAAATTGTAGCAGCTTTTGATGTTGATAAGAGAAAAATAGGATTGCCAATTGCGAAAGCAATTTTTGCAGAACCTAATTGTACAACAGTTTTTCAAAAATTAATTCCAGTAAACGGGGTTAGGGTAAAAATGGGTCCATTATTAGATGGAATGGCTGATCATATGAAGGAATATCCTGAGACTCAATCATTTAGAGTTGCAGATGTAAAACCAGTGAACATTGTTGAAGAATTAAAAAATAGCGGTGCAGAAGTTATGGTTTGTTATCTACCTGTAGGTTCTCAAAAAGCTGCTGAATTCTACGCCAATGCCTGCTTAGAGGCTAAAGTAGCTATGGTTAACTGCGTTCCAGTTTTTATTGCTTCAGATAAAAAATGGGCGAATAAATTTATACAAGCTGGTGTACCAATAATTGGGGATGATATAAAAAGTCAGGTTGGAGCAACCATTGTTCATAGAGTTTTAAGTCGTTTATTTAACGATAGAGGTTGCAAAATATTAAGAACCTATCAATTGAATACTGGTGGAAATACTGACTTTTTAAATATGATCGAAAGGTCAAGATTAAAATCTAAAAAAATTTCAAAAACAGAATCTGTCCAATCACAATTAGATGTTCCTCTAGATTCTAAAGAGATTCATATTGGTCCTTCAGATTATGTTCCTTGGCAAAAAGATAATAAAGTTGCTTTCATACGAATAGAAGGAGAAGGTTTCGGTGGTGCACCTATAAATCTTGAAATGAGATTATCTGTGCAGGATTCACCAAATAGTGCAGGTGTAGTTATCGATGCCATTCGCTGCGTGGCACTCGCTAGAGAACGCGGATTAGCAGGTCCTCTTAACAGCGCTTCATCGTACTACATGAAAACTCCCCCAGTACAGCATCGTGATCATATAGCACGCGATTTAACAAATGAATTTATTAGGGGAGAAAACATTAAAGCAAATAAAAGTACAATAAATTAATTTTTCTTAACATTTTAATTATTCATTACTCGTAAATTTATTTTTTCTATTTAAAATATAATTAATAAAAAAAAATTAATAATGATTAAGATTAGTAGATTATGAATTCTTTTGATGCATGTGTTATAGGGCAAATAGTCAAAGATTATAACTTTCTTCCAGTTAAAGGAAAAAAGTGTGTAAAATTAGCTGGAGGGACAGCATTCTATTCTACTCATGCTTATTATACGCTCGGTTTAAAAACAGCTGTTCTTACAAGTTTTAACAAAAACGATATTTTCGATTTAACTCCAGATTTTAAAAATGGAAAAATATCAATTTTTAACAATAAAAAAGCTACCACAACAGAATTTAGAAACTACTATAGAAAAAACAAACTAAATTTTCGATCTCAAGAAGCAATTTTCAACAATAGGCCTGTGACAGGTAAGCTAGGTAAAGCTAGAATTTATCATTTCGGTCCTTTAATTTCAAACGACATAGACATCAAACTTTATCAAGTAGTTAAAAAACTAAATGGATTAAAAGTCATAGATATTCAAGGATTGCATAGAAGTATTAGAGAAAAAAAGATTATTGAAAAAAGAAATACTAAAGTAGGAAAATTCTTGAAATATTTTAATATTTTAAAATGCGATTCCAGAGAATTGCATTTAATTAAAAAATTTGATGATAAATATAAAATAATTAATTACCTCTTTGACATAGGTATATCTGAAGTAATAGTAACCAAAGGCGTTTTTGGTTCTACAATTTATTCTAAATCAGAAGGGAAAATTAGCATTCCATCATTCATACCAACCAAAGTTATAGATTCAACCGGTTGTGGAGATACTTATACCGCAATTTATTGTTATGCTAGATTAAAAAAATATTCCATCTATCATTCAGGATTATTAGCTAGTGCAGGCTCAGGTATGAAAACAGAAAAAACTGGGGGTTTAAATAGTTCTTTTAAAATGATTAAAAAAAGAGCTAATTCAATATGTCAAATTTGAAAAGAGAAAATGAAAAATAAAAATATAGACACTGCAGTTATTTTAGCTGCTGGAAAAGGTGAAAGAATATCAAACACAGACGGGTTTGTTGCAAAACCATTAATTAAAATTTTTGATGTAAGTTTAATTGAAAGATCAATTAAAAATTTAATTAATAATTTAAATATAAAAAAAATATATATTGTTACAGGTT
>Ga0208129_1000347_pt1 | contig 19745 bp, 16 predicted proteins | sample ETNtaG_13_FD_185759 | JGI IMG/M metagenome (GOLD analysis project Ga0208129, IMG submission 185759) | Marine microbial and viral communities from oxygen minimum zone, Eastern Pacific Ocean - ETNP201306PF47B (SPAdes) (version 2) | ecosystem: Environmental > Aquatic > Marine > Oceanic ...
AGCAACGGGAGTGGGAAGAGGCGGCCGACATGACCGTGATCGACCGGGAGGAAGTCATTCTCGATATCTTTGCCCGGCGGGCGCAGACCAGGGAGGCGCGACTGCAGGTCGAACTGGCCCGCATGGAATACGCGCTGCCGCGCATGGCACGGATGTGGGGCCACCTCGACCGGGAGGGGGGCGGGGGGTCCGGAGGCTCGGCGGCTGCCCGTGGAATGGGTGAGCAGCAGATTGAGGTCGATCGCCGCCTGGCGCGGAAGCGCATTGATCGCATAAAGTCAGATCTTGAGGCGGTGCGCAGGCAGCGCGCTACTCAACGGAAGGAACGACAGAAGTCGGAAGCGCCGCACGCCGCCATCGTGGGTTACACCAATGCGGGGAAATCGACCCTTCTCAATCGCCTCGCGGGATCAGAGATCCTGGAGGCTGACATGCTCTTTGCCACCCTGGATCCCACCACCCGGCGGATTGACCTGCCCGATGGGCAGGAACTGCTCCTGACCGACACGGTGGGATTCGTCCGCAACCTGCCGCATCGTCTGGTCGAGGCCTTCAAGGCTACGCTGGAGGAAGCCGTGCTGGCGGACTTCCTGGTGCATGTCCTCGATGCCAGCGAACCTGAACTGGAGCGGCTCTGCGGCACCACCCTGGAAGTGATGGCGGAACTTGGAGCGGAGGACAAACCGGTCCTCACCGTCCTGAACAAGATCGACCGGCTGGAGGATCCGCAGCGGCTCAAGGCCCTGCAGGCGCTGTTTCCTGAAGCGGTATCAATCTCAGCACGGAGTGGGGAGGGACTCGATACCCTGCAGCACACCTTCATCGATTACCTGTCGCAGGCGGTGACGCGCCGCCGCTACCGGATCCCGCAGCACCGCGGCGACCTGATTTCCCTTCTGCATGCGGAAGCCAAGGTGCTGGAGACCGTCTACGAGGGAAATGACGTGGTGGTGGAAGTGCTGGTGAGCAGCGAGACGGAGGGCCGCCTGCGGGGGATCGGGGAAGTAGAGGTGGCCTAGCTTTCCTCTGGTGGGAAAATTCCGTAAATGGCGGGTCAATTCCTTTGCTGCCGCGCAGAACAGGAGAAGGGGAAATTATATTCGATCAAATCCTGTCCTCATGCGTCTCATGCAAGAGTGGCGGACAGTCGGCGACTTGGCAAAAGTCAGGAACAGGGCTAAACTGACCTTCGCGAAACCAGTTCTCCGTATCGCAATGATCACCATGGTTCATCCCTTCCGCGGAATTCTCTTCATCCCCGCCCTTCTCGTGCTGTGCCTTCCGGTTCCGGGTCAGGAGGAAGGGCCCCTTCCAGAGCCCGGGCTTCCCGGTCGGCCCGGGGAAGCCGTCCCTTCTCCCGCGGAGGAAGGTGCCCCGGGTGCTGAGCCCGAAGGTTCCCGGGTTCCGGTTCCAGATGCCGGGGAGAAACCCGGGAAGGCGGTCGCAATTGAAGCCGAGGTTTCCGATGAGAGGGATCTGGCCAGGGCCAGGGCGCGGGACGCGAAGGCAGATGCCGGGGTGGAAACCGCGCGGGACCGCGCGACGAGGCCCAGGGACGTGGAGACCACGGTGCGATTGCAGATTTACCTCGACCAGAAGCACTTCGGTCCTGGCTTTATCGATGGCCAGCCCGGCAAGTTCACCACCAAGGCCGTCCATTCATACAATCGCAGCGTGGGCCGCATGCCCGACGACTGGGCCGCGCTGATCTCGGAGGCAACCCGGGCCCTGGGCGAGACCTACGCCATTGCCATCGTGCCTGATTTCGCCACCGCATGGGTGAATCCGAAACTGCCCCGCGACTACTCCCGGCAGGCCAGGGAGACGCGCATGGCCTACCGGAGCCATCTTGAGTTCATGGCGGAGCGCTACCACACCTCCGAGACCTTTCTGATAGAGCTTAACGGAACACGGGAAGCCAACGGCATCAAGCCGCGCAGCGCCCTCAAGGTGCCCAACGTCGCCCCCTTCCTGATCGAAAATCTGGCGGAGGGGCGCACCCACAGGGAGGACCTGGCGTTGAGTGCTCGCACGGTGGTGATCGATACCAGGGGACGCAATCTCTTCATCTACGAGAAGGGCACCGCGCCGGTGGTGCCGGGGGCAGCAGTGGTAGTTGCCGAGAAGAATGAAGACTTCGAGCCACAGAAGTTGATAGCCATGTTCCCCATCACTCCCGGCAGGGTGCAGCACACCCATCGGGGGGAATGGGCGGTGGCCAACTGCTTCGAGCTGCCGAGCTGGTATTACGACAAGCAACTCCTGGAGACGGGCGTGCGGAGCAAGGATCGGAGCAAGGTTCTGCAGATTCCACCCGGCCCCAACGTTCCAGTCGGGATCCTGTGGTCGGGTTTGACCAAGTCCGGGATCGGGATCCACGGCACCGCCAGTCCTCGAACAATCGGGCGTTCTCTCAGTGCGGGCTGCATTCGTCTCGCCAACTGGGACGCCGCCCGCTTTCCCACCCTGGTGCGGCCCGGCGCGAAGGTGGTTCTCCGGTGAGAAAGGCGGGGCCTTGGAACATCGGGATTTGACGCTCGGCAATTTATGACCGTTCAGCGACAATTCCACCCGTGTCCGAGCCTGTATCCGCTTCCACCCGGTCCATGGTGGACAAGGGCGCCATGGTGCGGGCGGTGCTCTACGCGATCGTGATCCTGTATCTTGTGGTCGATCTCTTTCTCATCGGAGGTCCTCTTCGAAAATCCTTTGCGCGCAAGGCGCCGAACAGCCCGGACGTGATCGAGGCCGTCAAGGGTGAGGGCGTTGTGGCCCGGATTCACTACCAGCCGATCCTGCTCACCCAGGTGGAGCGCCGGGTGGAGGAAAACCTGTGGCGGGCAGGGCGCAGCCTGGAGGGAATCCCGCGGGAAGAACGGCTCCTTCTCCGCCGAGCGGCCCTCAACGAACTGATCGACCTGCACCTGTTGCGAACCAAAGTGCGCTTCAGCCAGTCGGAGGTGCCTGTGTCAGAGGCGGAGATCGAGGACGAGTTGACTCACTTCACCCGGCGGTTTTCGAGCGAGGCGGCCTACCTCGCGTCCCTCGGGGAGCTGGAATGGAGCGAGAAGGAGCTGCGTTACCGCCTCGCGGCCCGGATCCAGCAGGAGAAGTATCTGGAGAACATGATCGAGATCGAGGTCAGTGAGAAGGAGGCGAAAGTCTGGTTTGAGGAAAACAGGCACCGCCTGGGCCAACCGGAGCGGGTGCGCGCACGGCACATCTTTCGCTCCACGGTGGGCCTGGAGGCGGAGACGGCCGAAGCGGTGGGCAGGAGCCTGGGGGAGACCCTGCCCGAGCTGGCCAGGGGAGCGGAATTTGCCGGGCTGGCCCACCGACTCAGCGAGGATGAACGAACCAGGGGCAACGGGGGTGATCTCGGCTGGCTGCGGCGTGAGCGTGTTCCCGCTGACCTGCAGGAGGCGCTTTTTTCAGCAGAGATCAGGAAGCCCATTCTCGTCCGGAGCAGGATCGGATGGCACATCCTGGAGATACTGGAAAAGAAGACCGCTCGTGAGCGTGGTTTTGAGGAGGCGCGCGAAGAAGTCCTGGCCGCTCTGGAGGCCGTCAAACGAAGGGACGGGCTCCGGGACTACCGCAAGGGGCTGCGTGAGCGGGAGAAAAGATACATCGAGGTTTTCTTCGATGTCCTGGAGCGTGGGCTTTGAGGCTGCGACTGGTGCACGGTTGTGAGATCCGGGCCGTGGGCCTCCCTGTCTGGCCAAGAAAAAGGCCGGCGTTTAAACGCCGGCCTTCTGTTCAGGGTTGGAGAATGGGATATTCCCTACCTGCCCGGCTGGGGCTGTTTCAGGAGATCCGCGGGGCTTTCCCCGTCCCATGCGTCAGCCTGGGCGGAAAGGATGTCGTTCTTGGATCCGTCCAGGACCTTGCCATCGGATGAACGCATGCGCATGGGCTTGCAGGAGCCGTCGATGGTCAGCACGATCACCTTCTGGTCCCAGGTGTCCTCCTCCCACTCGGAGGTGTCCTTCTTGTATCCGTCGAGAATAAGCGGGCGGACACCAGTGTCCAGGTTGGTCTGGTCGGTGATATAGGCCCAGTGGGCGTCACCCTCCTGAAGGATCTGGTCCGCTTGGAATCGTCCGCCCTCCTTGACCTTGCCATCCGGTTCGGCCTTGGAGGCAACAGCCGAGTTCTTTGCCCAGAAGATCTTTTCAGACTCGGTCTGGCCCCCGAGAAACATCTGGCGGAAGTAATCGTTGGAGTAGGTCGTTCCAGTTCCACCTTCAACGACATACTCTGCGGTATCGTCGCTGGGATACTGGCCGTCAAAGTCAGCGGCGAAGGAATCCAGCGCCAGTTTGACTTGCTTTGCGTTATTGACGCCGTCCGCGAGGGCCGCCCGCTTCAGAGCCTTGAAGATCTGAGGGGTTGCCATCGAGGCGAGGGCGACGATGATCGCAATCACCACAAGTAGTTCCACGAGAGTGAAGCCCTTGCGCCTGCTGCTTGTTGCAATGTTCATTTTGAATCCGGGGTTGTTTGTTCTGTTGTTCTTATGTGTGCCACACTGTAACGCGGCACGGTTTTTTATTTGGGCACGTTGGAGTACACACCCTTGATTAAATGCTAACTTCAAGGACCTCCCGCACAAGAGGAAAAAGGTCAGGAAGTCTTAAGGGAGCTACCCAAAACGGGTAACACTTCTTCGCTCGGTTGCCCGGCGGCCAGGATGGCTTCGCCTTGTTTCCTGACAAGTTCCTCGATCCCTGTTCGCGAGAGCGTCAGCATGGCCTCCATTTCGGCCGCGGTGAAGATGTTCTCCTCGCCGCTTCCCTGTAGTTCGACGAAGTTACCGTCTTCAGTCATGACGACATTGAAGTCGACCGCGGCGTCCCGGTCTTCGGGATAGTTCAGATCAAGGATGGGTGAGCCTTCCCACACCCCGGCACTCACCGCCGCCACGAGCTGAGTGAGCGGAAACTCGGTCAGTCCCCCGGTTCCGATGAGGCCGTTTAGCGCGATGGCGAGGGCCACGCAGCCACCGGTAATGGAGGCAGTGCGGGTGCCCCCATCGGCCTGCAGGACGTCGCAATCGACCCATACCGTCCGGGGGCCGAGTTTCTTGAGATCGGTCACGGCCCGCAGGGAGCGACCGATCAGGCGTTGAATTTCCGACGAACGGCCATCGAGCCTGCCCCGGGAGATATCCCGCGTTTTCCGGTCGTGGGTGGAGTAGGGAAGCATGCTGTATTCCGCGGTGACCCAGCCTCCCGGCACGCCCTGGGCCTTCATCCAGCGGGGGACATCCTCCTGCACGGTAGCGGCGCAGATGACCCGGGTATTCCCGAAACTGACGAGGACCGAACCCGCGGCGTGGGGGGCGACGTCTGGAACGAAGGAAACGGGGCGGAGCTGGTCGGGTTCGCGACCGTCAGGACGGGGCATGGTCGCAGCGTAGTCCGGAGCCGGAAGGTCGCAAGGGGGGAAAATGGAAAGGTCGCATATTCCGACTTTCACACCGTTCGCCGGGTCCGCTAGGCTGCGCTTGTGGGTCAGGTCGCGGAAGATGTTGAAAAGTGGGGGACCGATGTGATTTTCGGACGGGCCCGGGGCTTGGGGGCGGCGTTGACCCGGGTGTTGTTCAGGGGGCTCTCCCATGTCTATGGATGGATCATACAGGTCCGGCTCAAAGCCTACCGCCAGCACTGGAAGGAGCAGGTCCAGTTGGGCACCATGGTGATCAGCGTGGGTAATCTTACGGTGGGGGGCACGGGCAAGACGCCGGTGGTGGAACTGCTGGCCCGGGCCCTTCACAAACGGGGACGACGGGTGGCCATCCTGAGCCGCGGTTACAAGAGCCGGAAGCTCGACGAACCGCAGCAGTGGAGGGAGCTCGGACCGGTCGAATGCGAGGCTCTGCCCAAGATCGTGAACGACGGCAGCGGAGTGCGACTGGAGGCGGTTTACGCCGGGGACGAGCCCTACATGCTGGCCAAGAATCTCGAGGGCGTGCGGGTGGTGGTGGATAAGGATCGTGTGAACGGGGGGCGCTTCGCGGTAAGGGAGCTGGAAGCCGACACTCTCGTGCTCGACGACGGCCTGCAGTATCTTGCGCTCGATCACGAGTACGACCTTGTCCTCGTGGACCAGAACGCTCCGTTCGGGACGCAGGCCCGGGCCCTTCTGCCCCGGGGCACCCTGCGCGAGCCCGCCCGGAACCTTTGCCGGGCCAGTCACATCATGATCACCAAGTGCCAGGGGCCGACCGACGAGGGGCTCCTCTCCCGTCTCCGCAGCTACAACCCGACCGCCGAGATCATGCAGACCACCCATGCCCCGCACTACCTCGAGCGGGTCTTCGGAGGTGAGCGGCTGTCCCTTGAAGAGCTTCAGGGCAGGTATATCGCGGCCATCAGTGGCATCGCGGTGCCCGAGAGTTTCGAGAATCTCCTGCAAAAGCTTGGCGCCCAGGTCGAGTTCCATCGTACTTTTGCCGACCATCACCCCTTCACCCAGCGCGAGATCGACCGCTTCATGACCCGTTGCGTCGAGCGCGACATCGAATTGATCGTCACGACCGAGAAGGATGCGGTGCGTTTTCCCCGGCCCAGCGAACTCGATGTGGACATCTGCTTCCTCCGGATCGAGGTTGAGATCATCGAGGGACAGGATGTCTGGGATCGTTTCATCGACCACATTGTCGAGCCGCGGCAGCGGGAGGGGTCGGACTGGGCCGAGGAGCGGCTCATCGTGGATCCCATAGGTTCTTGAGCCCACAGAGGTTGAGCCCTACCTTCCCTTTACAGCAAAAGCTGAAATCGGAAGATGCAGGAAACGGAATGGATCGTGAAGAAAGTGCCCGAGGGCGTGAGGCCGGACCCCGGTTGTGATCTGCCCTTTATCCTGCGGATCCTCCTGGCCCAGCGGGGTTTCCTCGCGGATGATCAGCTGGAGACCTTCCTGCGTCCGCGTCTGGGCGATTTACGCGATCCCTTCGAGCTGCCCGAGATGGACCCCGCGGTCCAGCGTATCCTGCAAGCCGTCGATAAGGGTGAGCAGACTTGTATCTTTGGGGACTACGATGTGGATGGAATCACCTCGGTTGTCATCCTGCGCCACCTTCTTTCAGCCTATGGCCTGGACCCTCAGACTTTTATCCCCATCCGCGGCCGGGAGGGTTACGGGCTGAGTGATGCCGCCATCGATCGCTGTCTGGATGCCGGGGCCAGGCCTTCGCTTCTGATCACGGTCGATTGTGGCACAGCCTCCGGGACCCAGATCAAGCGCCTGTCCGAACAGGGCATCGATGTCATCGTGGTTGATCATCACGAAACCGGACTGGTGGGGCGTCCCCCGGCAGTAGCGGTAGTCAACCCCAAGCTCGGGGATGACTATGGCTACCTCTGTTCCGCGGGTGTGGTTTTCAAGCTGGCCCATGCCCTGCTCAAGACGCGGCGGCTCCAGGAGGTGGATCTCAAGGAGTGGTTGGATCTGGTGGCGGTGGCGACGGTTGCGGACATTGTGCCCCTGGTCGAGGAGAACCGCCTCCTGGTGCGCCACGGATTGCGGCGACTGCCGCAGACTCTCAATCACGGGTTGCGGGCCCTCATGGAAGTGAGCGGCATGAACGGGCACGCCACCAGTGGGGATGTGGGATTCCGGATTGGGCCGCGCATCAACGCGGCTGGGCGCATGGATGCGCCCGATGATGCCCTGGCCGCCCTCATGACAGACTCCGTGAAAGTGGCCGCCAGGATGGCTGAGCAATTGGACGGCTACAACCGGCAGCGACAGAAACACGAGCAGCAGATGCACGAGGAGGCTCTGCAGCAACTGGAGGAGGGCTTCGATGAGAACAAGGATCCGGTCATCGTGGTGGGATCGCGCCGTTGGCATCCCGGAGTGGTCGGCATCGTGGCTTCCCGCCTCATGCGCTACTACCACAGACCCTCTTTCGTGATTTCCTTTGATGAGGAAGGAATGGGCAAGGGGAGCGGCCGTAGCATCGAGGGGGTTTCCCTTGTCAAAGCCATCGACGCCTGTGGGTCGATTCTGGAAGCGGGTGGGGGCCATCACATGGCGGCGGGGATCAGCCTGCGTGAAGAGAAGCTGGAGGAGTTTCGCCAGGCCTTCAGCGATTACGTCGTGACCAACACCACCGCGGAGGACCGCAAGCCACGAATCCACATCGACGCGGAGGTTCCCTTCGAGGATCTTTCACTCGATTTTCTGCAGAGTTACGAACTTTTGCAGCCCTTTGGCCCGGGAAACCCGCAACCGGTGTTCATGTCGCGGAAGGTCTGGCTTACCGAGTCGCCGCTGCACCTCAAGAATCGACATCTGCGACTCTCCCTGCGGCAGGGGATTCAGGAGCGGGATGCGATGTATTTCGGAGCTGCCGACCGGGAACTCCCCGATCCTCCATGGGATGTGGCCTTTACCATTGACCGCAACCTGTTCCGGGGACGGATTTCCCTGCAGATCAGTGTAAAGGAGATCCGGGCGGCGGAGTGAGCCGGGCCAATTGCACCCATGCGGTCGTTATCGAATTGAAGAATGGGAGTGGCGTAGGATTCATGAGTGCCTGGAACTGCAACCTCCCCCTCTCTTCCCTGGAGCCCTTTTCCTCCAAGGAGGCGCAGGCTCTCGCGGCGGCGGAGATCCACACCGTCGGGGATCTCCTGGATTGGTTTCCCCGGCGCTACGAAGACCGGCGTCGTTTCGACGCCTTCCCGATTCAGGCGAGCGGGGAGGCAGTGTGCCTGCAGGGCACGGTGGTGGATTCGGCCCGGAAACGTTTTGGAGGACGGCGCCAGTTTTACGAAATCGTGATCCAGGAAGGTGGGGGCAACATTCTTGCCTCCAACAAGATCACCTGTCGCTGGTTCAACATGCCTTACGTGCACCGCATGGTGGCGGTGGGGCATGAAGTGGTGGTCTATGGCAAGCCCAAGGAGCAGGGTGGACGTCTTCTCGTCGATCATCCGGAGTTTGAAGTGGTGCAGGCGGATGGAGGGCCCTCCATCCACCTCGAACGGATCGTTCCGATCTACCGGAATGTGACGGGCATCCCGCAGCGACGTCTGCGGGAATTGCTCCATGAGACGCTGGCGCGACTGGATCCCGCCAGCGCGGAAGGGCCCTATGGGATCGATTTGGGCCCCTCGCGCAGTGAGGCGTTGAGCACGGTGCACTTTCCGGATGAGTTGGAGCGGGGCCATGAAGCCCGGCGTTATTTTGCCCTGGAGGAGTTCTTCCTCCTGCAGGTGAGCGTTCTGTGGCGGCGCCGGCGGCATCTGGAGCATCCCGGGCGGGTGCAGGGTCGCAGGACCGGATTGCTCAGTGCCTTCCATGAGAGCCTGCCCTTCGATCTGACCGGGGCCCAGAAGCGCAGTGTGCACGAAATCACGGCGGACCTTCGCAGCGAACGTCCCATGAACCGCCTCCTGCAGGGCGACGTGGGTTCGGGAAAGACGTTCGTGGCCATGTGCGCGATGCTCCTGGCCGTGGAGTCGGGCAGCCAGGCCGTCCTGATGGCGCCGACCCAGATCCTGGCCGAGCAGCACTACCTCACCTTCCGGAAGTGGCTGGCGGACCTCGATGTTCGTCTTGCGCTGGTGACCGGAGCGAAGAAGGAGAGTGATCACCTCGATCTGGAGGGGGAACCGCAGATTGTAATCGGCACCCACGCCCTTCTCTACGACAACGTGGACTTTTATGACCTGGGACTCGTGGTCATCGATGAGCAGCACAAGTTCGGGGTGGCGCAGCGCGGAAGACTTATCCAACAGGGGATCATGCCGGATGTGCTGGTCATGACCGCCACACCCATCCCGCGCACGCTGACGCTGACCATCTACGGCGATCTCGATGTCTCCGTGCTGGACGAGTTGCCGGCGGGTCGAGGCAGGATCATCACCGGTGTGCGGGAAAAGCCCAAGGTCACCGACGTCACCAGGTTCCTCAAGGAACAGCTCGCAAAGGGGCGGCAAGCCTACCTGGTGTATCCTCTGGTGGAGGAAAGTGGTGCGGTGAAGGCAGCGGCGGCGGCAGGGGAGGTCGAGAAGTGGCAGAAGAGGCTCGGGAACTACGAAGTCGGACTCCTGCATGGGCAGCTGAAGCCGGAGGAGAAGGAGGAGGTCATGACTCGCTTTCGAGACAACGAAATCCAGGTCCTGGTGGCCACCACGGTGGTGGAGGTGGGTGTGGATGTGCCCAATGCCAATATGATGGTCATCTACAATGCCGAGCGATTCGGACTGGCCCAGTTGCATCAGTTACGAGGTCGTATCGGGCGGGGAAAGCATCAGAGCTACTGCATCCTGGTAACGGACGGGAAGAGCGAAGACGCCCTGCGGAAGCTCCGCGTGCTGGAGGAGACCGGCGACGGCTTCAGGATCGCGGAGGAAGATCTCGTCCTGCGCGGACCGGGGGAGGTTCTCGGAACGGCGCAGAGTGGCATGAGCGACCTGCGCTTTGTTGACTTCCTGGCCGATACCGAGCTGGTAAGGGAAGCGCGGACGCGGGCGGAAGACCTGTTGGAACGGGATCCCGGCCTGGAGGGCTATCCGCAGTTGCGGGAGAGAATAGAGGAAGAAAAAGAGGAGAAATAGGGGCCGGGGATGGCGGGAGTTGGCAGATCCCGATCTGGTCGCCGGAAAGGTGGATCTATCGCTCCAGAATCTCCACTTCGTAGCCATCCGGGTCGGTGACGAAAGCCATCTTGTGGTCCCCGGAGGAGAACTTCTCGCGCCAGCCACCCGGCCAGATTTCGATGCCGTCGTTCTCAAGGCTGTCGCAGTAGTCGATGATGTCGGGGACGCCCACGCAGGTGTGCATGAGATCCTCGGGAAATTCGACCTCGAAATCCGGTGAATAAGTGAGTTCGAGGAAGTGTTCGTTCCCGGGAAGGTGGAGGAAGGCGAGCTTGTTACCCTGGGGGGAGTCCTTGCGCTCTCCAAGTTCGAAGCCGAGCTTCCGGTAGAAGGCAATGGAGGCATCGGGGTCGGAGACCCGGATGCGGGTGTGGAGAAACTTGATCATTGAGGCAAGTAGCGGGAAGCCGGGAGCGAGTGGCAAGGAAAGAATCGCCTTTGAGGTGATTCCGCAAATCCCGGGGTCCACCCCGGATCTTCCTACCCGGTTGCGTGAGGATTGCCTCTTGCTACGCCAGGGACCCGGCAGTAGTTAAACGTTATCGCACTTCGGTCCTTCAGCCTGACACTCGCGCTTCGCTATCTCAATCCGAAGCGGACCCATTTCTCGCTCATTACCCTGGTCTGTCTCCTGGGGGTGGCGGTGGGAGTGATGGTTCTCATCGTGGTTCTGGCAGTGATGGCTGGATTCGAGCGGGAGGTGAAGAGTCGCTTGCTGGGCTTCGCCCCCCATATCGAGCTTGAGAAGATGGAGGGGGGCGAGAAGCAGCTCATATACGACTGGCGTGAGGTCAAGGCGCAGGTCGAGAAGGAGGAGGGAGTGGAGGAGGCCTACGCCCAGCTTCGAGACTTTACCATCCTGGAGAGGTTCGACCTCTTTTACCCCGTGGAGTACCGTGCAATCGACACCACCAACATGCGCCAGATGGCAGCTCTGGAAGAGCTGATCCTCAAGGAAACGTATGGGGGAACGGCTGACATGGGACTTGATGAGAAGGCGGTGGTGGCAGAGTCGACTGCCAGGCAGTTCGGGATCGTGGTGGGAGACAAGATCCTGCTCCACTCCGCGCGCAACCTGCAGCAGCTGGCGGAAGCCTGGAAGATCACGGACCGGCCCCTCATTGCGAAGGAGCATGCCGGGATGTTTGCGCAGATCCGTAAGGACCTGCGCAACAAGATGACGGTGGAGAACACCAGGGAGGCGTTCGAATTGGAGCTCCTTGCGGGCATCTACGATTCCCTCGATGTAATCCGCCAGGAGAAGATCCGGGGGAGCGAACGCCAGGTTCTCAATACGATCCTGATCATGTTCCAGGATGGAGAAAAAAACGGGGATGGAACGCGGTTTCTCCTTGAGCCGGGTTCGGTGGAGAAGGCGCTGGATCAACTCGACATCCTCAACGGGATGGACCGTGAGGTGGAGGATGGGCGGTTGTTGCGCGGGATGAAGGAAGTAGCCCTGCCCCGGGAACTGGAAGTGGTCGGGATCTTCCGGACCAGCCAGCACGTGATGCACCCCGGCGTCTTCATTCCGCTTGCCACCGGACAGGAGCTGAAAAACATGGAGGGAGGGGTGGAGGCCCTGGGAGTCCGGGTGGATGATCCCTACCGGGTTGAACCAGTGCAGGCCCGGCTCGAAGAGGCCCTGGGTTCCGCGTGGTCGGTGTTGAGCTGGAAGGATCAGAACCGGAACTGGGTAGAGCTCATCGCGCGCGAGCGCATGATGATGTACTTTGCCCTCTCCTTCATCGTGCTGGTCTCCGCCTTCTGCATCATGGCCGTGATCTTCACCATCACCATCATGAAGAAGCAGGAGATCGGAGTCATGAAGGCCCTGGGAGCCACTCCTTTCCAGGTGATTCGGGTCTTCACCTTGCAGGGATCGATCGTCGGGTTCATGGGTTCGTTGCTGGGTGTGGGGCTTGGTCTTCTGGTGGTGCATTTCCGGGATCCCATATACGAACTGCTCAAGAGTGTGGGGTTCGACATTTTCCCGGCCGACTTTCACGGGATCGATGGGCTGCCGGCCCACATCAATACCCAGGAGGTGGCGATTGTGGGAGCGGGAGCCTTCCTTCTGTGTGTGGTAGCGGCACTGATCCCGGCCTTTCTTACCTCGCGACATGATCCTGCGCGCTGTCTCCGCAATTACTGAGGACTTGCGTGATGGAAATCTGGATTGTTGAAGAGGGGGAAAAGCGGGGACCGTTCGAGACCTACCAGATCCGCGACCGTATTGAGGCAGGCAAACTTTCTGGTGACGAACTTGCCTGGCACAAGGACCAGAGCGACTGGGTGAAACTGCGGGAGATGGACGCCTTCCGGTCGGAGTTCGGAGAATCTTGGGAAGAGTTGCACAGGGTCCTTCCTCCGCCTCTGCCGAGTGAGCCTTTTCCCTTCCTGCGGTTCTTTGCCCGGTGGTTTGATGTCTCGCTCTATCTCCTCCTTGTCTTCTCTCTGATGCGATTCACCGGGCACAACCTCTTCGAGGCGGTCTTCGAGGCGGCTGGCGGCTCATTTCTCTACCTCTACTTCCTGCCCTTCGTCTTTCTGGAGGCCGCTATTCTACATCTCACCAAAACCACTCCGGGTAAATTCCTCCTCGGGCTCCGGGTGGTCACGCCGGAGGAACGGGCCCTCTCCCTGCAGGGGGCTCTGGTGCGATCTCTGCGGGCCTATATTGTTGGGCTCGGTCTCATGGTGCATCCCTTTCTAACCGGGATCTGTCACGTCTACTGCATCTGGTATCTCATGCGCTTCAACGAGGCACCGTGGGACACGGTGATGAAAACCAGGGTGCGGGTGGTGGGTCCGCTTTTTCTCCCCGTTCTGCTCTTCACGGTGTTCTTCATCGTTATCCTGGTGCTGCTCGTTCTCGTTCTGAAGCCGACCTTTATCCAGATGCTGGAAATGGTGCGCGAGCTTGCGGCCTGAGTGAGTTGACTCTCCCGGAAGCTATCTCAATACTCACAAGACACTTATGCCCGGGACGGTTTATTTCGATTTGGAAACGCAACGCAGCTTTAACGACGTCGGAGGGGCCACAAACCTCGGCAAGATGGGAGTTTCGGTAGGCTGTTCCTTCTGTACCGAGTCGGGGGAATACCGCGTCTATCCGGAAGATGAATTGGAGGACCTCGTCCAGCTTCTAACCAGGGCGGATCTGGTTGTGGGCTACAACCACATGCATTTCGATTACGGTGTGCTGGAAGGTTATACCGTGCTGGATCTCGGTTCACGGACGGTGAATCTCGATCTCATGGCCGACTTGAAGGAAATCCTGGGCAGGCGCATTGGGCTCGGACAGGTGGCCGCGGCCACCCTCGGGACCGGCAAGACCGCGGTGGGGGTGGACGCCCTCAAGTGGTGGCGCGAGCACCAGACCACCGGGAGCAACGAGCCTCTCATGAAGATCGCGGAATACTGTGCGTATGATGTGAAGGTCACCAAGTGCCTGCACGAGCACGGACGCGAACATGGCCACATCAGATATGCCGATGGCTCTGGAATAGAGCAGAAAGTGGAAGTCAACTGGTAGACTGGAATCCCCCGGGGCCCTTCCGATCAGGGCAGGGGTTGCCAATTTCGTCATCGGACTGCTTCCATTACATCGGGCGACGCTTCCTGACCACGCAGAGGGTCTGCTCGTTGCAGTAGGGGCAGATGAAGGAATTGGTGAAGATGATATCGCGGGCGACGCGGAGGCGATGGCTGCCGAGCGAGCGTCTGGCACGGCGGTTTCTCTGGGCGCCTGATCCACGGAGAACGGAACCGCGGCAGAGTGGGCAGTGAGCGGAAGAGGCAGAGACTCTGTAGAGGATCAAGAGCACCAGGGAGGTGAACATGCCGCATAATCCCAGGAGGGCGTACAAATCCTCCTGGGTGCTGAGGGCATAGGCCATGAGGGCGATGGAGACGGAGAGGATGAAGAGCAGGAGGAGGAGGCTGAGGGACCCGAGCTTCATAGCCCGTATTGAGCGGCGTGATGGAAGTTTGTGCATATGAAGGGGAAAGTGGAGGTAGTTTTTTCGTATCTGGAATCGCAGGGGTTAAGCAGTTGGGCCTGCCGGGAGTCTGGAAATCCTTCCAGCGTTCCTCTATAGGAAGGGTCGATGTAGAGGGGATAGGATTAACCGCAAGTTTCTCTTTGTAGGAGTCCCTTGGAAGGAGCAAACCTTCCCTCTCTTCAACTGGTTCAGCAGGCGTCTCTTAGCCCAAACCCATCATCTCCATAATCTTGAAAACGACGAAGTGGAAGAGAGCAAAGAGTGCCCAGATGAAGTACTTCGCGGTAGCCTCAATAGATTCACGTGTCATGGTGTTGGCACGATATATAGCGTGAATCACGCTGGGGAGCCAACGCAAATTCCCGGGAAGAACGCGAACAAGGGGTTGAGCCTGACGGCAGATTGCGATTTAATATCGATGGAATGCCCTATCGGATGGATGATCGTCTGGAGTTGGCGCTGCGCGCGTCCAATGAGGGCATCTGGGACTGGAATATCACTACGGACGAGGTCCACTATTCGGGACGAATCCAGCGGTTCCTCGGGCGCAGGCGGGAGGAGATGCCCAACCTTTTTCGTGCGGTTGACCTGATTCACGAGGATGACCGGGACAATTTCATAGAACGGCTCCAGGAGATCCTGCAACCGGGTGCTGATAATCTCCTGGCAGTGGAACCCCGCATCCAGGTGGCAAAGGGCGAGGGCGACTGGCATTGGTTTCGCATCCGCGGGGTGGTGGTTCGTGACAGGGAGGGACAGGCCGTGCGGATGGCGGGGTCGATGATCGATATTACGCCGCGGAAACTGGTGGAGCAGGAGCTTCTGGAAGAGCGCCATCTCATGCGATTGCTTATTGATAACGTTCCCCTCAACATCTATTTCAAGGATCGCGACTCGAAGTTCACCCTGGTCAACAAGTCGATGGCGAAGTGGAACGGCTTTGGGAAACCCGAGGACGTCATCGGTAAGAGTGACCACGACCTCTTTCGGGAGGATCACGCGGACGAGGCCTTGCGCGATGAGCAGCAGATCATCGACACCGGGGAGCCGATCCTGGGTTATGTCGAGAAGGAGACGACGTCCGGGGGGACTGAAGCCTGGGTTCTGACCACCAAGATGCCGCTGGTCGACCGTGTGGGGGAGATCATAGGAACCTTCGGGGTGTCCAGTGATGTATCTGAACTGGTGCGGACCCAGCAGTCCCTGGCGGAGGCCGCGGCGGCTCTGCAGCAGCGCAACGATGAGATCGAAGAGGAGCTGGCCCTCGCGCGCGAGGTGCAGCAGGCCCTCCTGCCGCACGAGTATCCCGTGGTTCCAAGGGGCGGTAAGAACGGAGGACTTCTGCAGTTCGGGCACCGCTACATCCCGATCTCCGGATTGGCGGGCGATTTCTTCGAGGTGTTTCCTATCGGGGACCATGCCGCCGGCCTCTTCATCTGCGATGTGATGGGCCACGGGGTAAGGTCGGCCATCATCGTGTCCATGCTACGCGGGCTGGCGGAACGGATTCACCAGGTGGCAGAGGATCCCGGGGAGTTTCTCGGGCAGCTCAACAGCGGACTGTCGGCCATCCTGCTTGAGGCGGAGATGACTATGTTCGCGACCGCCTTTCTGGCGGTGATTGACCTCGAAAACGGGGAACTGCGCTATGCCAGTGCAGGCCATCCTGCCCCAATCATGCGCAGCGAGGATGGGACAAGCGTGCTGCCCATGGGGGGGCGCGGCAAGGGCGCGGCGTTGGGGCTCTTCCCGGAGGCCGAGTACGAGACCCATACGCTCAAGTTGAGCCTGATCAAGCAGCTCATGCTTTTCACTGACGGGATCATCGAAGTGGAGAACCGTGAGGGTGAAGCCTTTCTTCAAAACAGACTGGTGCAGGCGGTTTCGGAAGGAGAGTGCCTCGGAGTGGACGCCCTCCTTGATCGTGTGCTTGACCGTGTTCTCTCCTTTGCGGAAAGCCAGCGCTTTGACGACGACGTCTGCGTGCTGGCAGTGGAGATCTCCTAGTTCCCCGGGTCCTGTCCCTCCGCGTCAATGGTCTGCGGCAGCTAGAGGCGACCTGTCACGAGGGTCCAGTGTTTTGAGGCCACCCCGAAGCCAAGCACATTCGGCCCTTTGGCGAGCATGATGTGGCGGTGACCGTCTGAGTAGAACCAGGATCCGTAGGCGGAGGAAAAGCTGCCCTGGCCGGCCGCGATACACTCGCCGGACGGACCACCGCGGAAACCTGCCCTGCGGGCGCGGTCGGTGAAACTTTTTTTGCCGGAAACGGGCGAGGTGTGGGAGAAGAATCCCATCCGCACCATGTCCGCGGAGTGACCGCTGGCAGCAGCACTCAGTTTTTCTTCCAGTTTGAACGGGCGCAGTCCGAGGACCGCCCGTTCGTAACTGATGAGCCTGGCGAAATTCTTCTGAGGCGCGCTGGCCCAGCTCGACGTGTTGTTGTGCTGGTTGGCAGAGGTGAGGGTGGCCACTTCTGCGCGCATGGCGCCGAGGACCTGTGCGGCCTTCATGTAACTGCTGCCGTCAAAACTTTCTTCAAGGGCCACCTTCCGGCGTTCCTCGGCGCTGATTTCCTCCGCCTCTTCCCTGGTCTGGCCCTCGAACCGGGCGAGTTGATCATGAATTTCCACCAGGGCATCTGTAATTTCATCGACCTGCCTGTCGATGGAGGTGGTATCCGCCTGCGCCAGGCTGGAGGCCTTCTGGTAGAGGCCGTCGAGCCGGGCCCATTCCGCACGCAGCTTGTCGATCTCCTGCTTGTTTTTTTGCCAGTCGCGCATCATGAGCGGGTAGACACGGGCGCGCTCCTGACGCAGTTCGTCCACCACACTCACCAGTTCGCCGTAGGGATTGCCTCCGCGATTTCGTCCGCTGAGGGTGTCGGCGAGCCTTCGCTCATGATATTGCCTGGCCTTCTGGAGGGCCTTGCGGAAGGAGGGGATCGCTTCTTTTCCCAGCAGGTGAACGCTGCGATAGGCCGCCTGACGGCGCTGGGGGGTGCTCGACTGCATCCACTGCAGCGCCTTGAGAACGACTTGCCTGGAAGGAGGAGCAGGCTCCGCAGATTCCTCCGCACGGAGGGAAACGGGGAGCAGGATCACCAGGATCAGGGAAATTCGAAGGCTCATGTCTTGCCGGGGGAAGGGTAATGGTGCTTCAAGAACCGACTGGATGCACGCGGATTTTCGCGTCTTGACGTGGGCGGCTACTCCAGTTTCCTTCCCGCCATGCTTCGGCAGGTGCTCAAATCCAAACTTCATCGGGCCATGATCAGCGAGGCCTCGGTGGATTACGAGGGGAGTATTGAACTCCCGGCCGACCTGGTGGAGGAGGCCTGCCTCTGGTCGGGCGAGAAGGTTCTGGTGGCCTCCATCAGCACTGGGGCCCGACTGGAGACTTATGTCCAGGTGGGCCCGGCTGGAACCGGAAAGATCATTATCAATGGGGGAGCCGCTCACCTGATTGGCAAAGGGGAACTGGTCACCATCATGGCCTTTGGGCTGAGTGAGGAACCGGTGGAAGCACGCAAGCTTGTTCTTGATAAGGAGAACAACGTGATTCAGGTCAGCGGGTAACCGTTTCCCTCCTCCAGTTCATCGGGTCCAGGACCGGGGCGCTGTTCCCGGGCAGCTTACGGGGCGAAGGGTTCCTCTGCTTCGGGAGCGCCAGGGGCCGTGCCATCCGTGTTCACCATGACCTTCTTCGAGGGCGGTTCACCGGAGGGCAGGACCCAGTGGACCAGTTCGGAATGCTGCTTCACCCGCACGTGTTGCTCGCCGTAATAGACGATGTCCTCCTTGATCACGCCGACCTCTTCCGCAAACCACAGGCTGCGTTTGAGATAGGTGACGTGATCGTTTCCGGTAACGGGGTGGGGGGAGATTTTCTCGCTGGTGATCTGAATGCGGGTGGCCTGGAAGGTTCCTGCCGGAACGGTGACCATCCCACGCTCGATCACCCGGAAGAGAAATGGATTGCCGGGATCCCTTCCCAGCCACTCCCAGGTCTGTCCCGGTTGCATGTCCGGGGTGGCGATGGTCACGCCTTCCTCCAGAAGGTGGGCTTCCCCATCCTTCACGTTTGCAGGAATCCAGCCCCAGCTCAGGATTCCCTCGGATCCGAGTTGATAGAGCTCCTCGCCCATGACCTTTCCGTTCTCGGAGATGGCAATGGTGGTCAGCGTCTTCCCGAGGGCTTCGATTTCGCGCTCGCCCGTGCAGGTGCGGACCTGCTCAAAGGTGATGAGGTGAGCGGTATCGGTGCGTTGTGGCCGGAGGGCGGCGTCGGCCTCGGACAGGCGGAGTTCGATAGGGATCTCCTTCTGGACCTTGTATTTCCAGGTTTCTCCGGGGTGGGGAGAGAAGTAGGCCACCCCGGGGCCGTCCTGCTTGCTGGTGGCGGTGTCCGGGTCGGCAGTCTTTCCACATCCGCCGAGTGCCAGGAGATAGCCCCCGGCGAAAAGCACTGCAATAAGCTGGCAAAGGGGCCGTTTCATGAAATGCGGGGTGGAAGAGAGACAACGATCCGGCTCCCGCCGCTCCAAGTCGCCCCGAGCCGGCGGCGCCATTGGGTCTCGGGGAAGCGGAGGTCAGACGGGCGGCGTTTGACGAGGTGGATGACGGCGACCACGCCGATGGCGAGGAGGGTGAGCATGGTGGTAATAAAGGCCCGGAAAATCATGGGCTGGGGGCGCTCCTGCTTGACGAGGTGCTGCTGGTCGTGGATCGCCAGGACCTGCGTGCGCTCATGGGCAGCACGGTTTTTCAGGAAGACGAATTCCTCTCCGAGCTCAAGGCCCAGGGATTCCAACTGGGCCCGCGTGCTACGCTCCTTCATTCCGCGCGAGACTGCATTGTGTAGTGCGAGGCCGGCGTCTTCATCCTCGTAGTCCGTGCTGGCGCGGCCACCGAAGACCACGACAGGTCGCGAAAGGGAGTCGGGCACGTGCAGGACGACCGCCCACAGGTCGTGGCGGGCCCAGGTCTCCCCAACCCGTCTGGCCAGGTCCTCAAGGGTGGCTTCGGGTGGAAGTCCACGGTCCCAAAGAACCACCAGAACGTCGAGGGCATGGCTTGTGCGGTAGTGGCCCAGCTCTTCCTCAAGGCGGGATCTGCGC
>Ga0208129_1000363_pt1 | contig 19411 bp, 18 predicted proteins | sample ETNtaG_13_FD_185759 | JGI IMG/M metagenome (GOLD analysis project Ga0208129, IMG submission 185759) | Marine microbial and viral communities from oxygen minimum zone, Eastern Pacific Ocean - ETNP201306PF47B (SPAdes) (version 2) | ecosystem: Environmental > Aquatic > Marine > Oceanic ...
ATTGCAGTGGGGGATGGAAGAGGATGGAAAAAGACCTTTTCTCAAAATTCAAATACACCTTTAACTGGAACTCAGGCATGGCAATGGATAACTGTCGATTATCGGACTTTATCGGACGCAACTAAAATGCGTATTATCGCGCGAAAATTCAAGAGAGGCGGTAAAACCAGCGGGCGTGCAGAGTTTGGTAAGGTAAAAGTTGAAAGGTTGGCTGGAATCTTACCTCCGGCAAAAGTAATTACTGGAATTGCAACCGTATCTGAAAATAATGAGCGATTGAGTCTGGTTTTGTTGAATAAGAGTATTGACAAGCCAATTACAATCACACTCAATATCGATGAAATATTCTCTTTTGAGAAGGCCGAAATGTTATCCGGTGATTCGGCCTTGGCGACGAGTGAACGCGATGATGGTGATGGAAAATTCTGGCTGAAAAATATTGAGCCGGATAGTGAGTCCTTGCAAAAAGGCTTTCGGTTTACGTTGCCCGAACACTCTCTAACAGCAATTATGTTCAGTAGGCACTGATCTTTTTCCCTGGGTTGGTTAAAACGGCAAGAATTCGCGGTGTTGCAGAATGGTGTAGTCAGGAAGACCGCGGGTGTTTATTTTGTAAAAAAGACATCCTCTAATTGGCTGTGCTAACGGCTGTAAACTGATTTAGCAGACCTGTCTAAATAATGAGAATATACCTATGAAAATGATTTTTGTGGTTGGTGCATCAAGATCGGGTACGTCAATGCTGAACATGGTTCTGGGAATGAATTCTGATGTAAAGGCCTTAAATGAGCTTCACTACTTTGGAGATTTATGGTCGCATTTAAATAAAAATGAACAGATGACTACTGAGAAATTGAGCAAAAATGCTACCAGGTTGCTGGCTCGCCATTTTATTGGTTATTGGGGAGGGGCGCCTACCGAGTTACATTGTCGTATCGCCGCAGAAATTGTTGATGGACTCGAACCTCATCAGAGAAATAACAAGGATCTATTCCCGGCCGTGATGGAGTGGATCGCAGGAGATAGTGATGTGGAATTTGTTTCGGAGCAAACTCCAAGAAATATCTTCTTTGCCAGTGAGATATTGAAGAGTTACCCAAATGCAAATGTGATCCAAATTGTACGAGATCCTCGCGGAGTGCTTGTGTCACAGAAACGGCGTTGGCGTCGAAAGTTTATGGGTGTAAAAATTGTTCCGTGGCGTGAAGTTGCACGCAACTGGGTTAACTATCATCCAATTACCATCTCCAAGCTATGGAAGAAAGCAGCAAAGTTGGGTATAGCCCTTGAGGCCCATCCACGTTTCATGCAGGTGCGCTATGAGGATATCGCGGGAAATCCACAAGAACAAATATCATCTATTTGCGAATTTATCGGGCTGGAATACCATGAAGGAATGTTGAATGTGCCGGAGCAAGGATCCTCGAACAGGCTAAATGTCAAGAAATCGGTCGGAATATCGGCAGATTTTGTCGAAGCCTGGCGAGGCATTTTGACCCGTGGAGAGATGGCCTATTGTGAGAAGATCACTAAAATTGAGATGGAGCATTTTGGTTATGAACGTTTGGCGGGCAATTTCCCTCTAGCGTCTATTTTACTGTCAACGTTGTTATTTCCAGTCCATGCCATTGGGGTTCTATTGATCAATCCAACTCGTGCCTTGCAGCAGTTTCGGTCATATATTGGGAAATGGATCGTGACCATTGAAAAATATGGTGCCATATATTTTTTGTGGCGCACGCATACCATCAGTTAACGATCAGGCCAACATTGGGCTGATCATGGTATAGACTACACGTCCGAACTATGGTTCATTAAGCCTAATAAGCTTCTTTTTGCTTTAGGAAGACAAAAAGAGTCTTAATTATAATCTCCATGTCCAGTGTGAAAGACCAATTACGGAGATACTCCAGGTCAGATTGAATACGTTGTTCCATCATTTCAAGGTTTTCAGTCTCACCACGCAATCCTTGCACTTGTGCAAGACCGGTTATTCCCGGTGTAACCTTGTGCCGCACCATGTAACTTTTGATAACCTGTCGGTACATTTCATTGTGTGCAACAGCATGCGGTCGCGGGCCCACCAGGCTCATACGTCCCTGCAGAACATTGATCAGCTGTGGGAACTCATCCAGTGATGTGCGGCGCAAAAAACCTCCGAGCGGTGTGATTCTTGAATCGTTCTTGGTTGCTTGTTTGATCTCACCGGAATCCTCGGTAACAGTCATTGAGCGGAATTTGTAAATAATGATTTTCCGGCCATCGAGTCCATAGCGGTGTTGCTTGAATATGATGGGGCCACGTGATGTTAGTTTTATGGCAATTGCGACAAACAGCATCATAGGTGAAGCGATCACAAGAAATATTGTGCCCAGGATTAAATCTGTCGAGCGCTTGACCAATCCATTTACTCCATGGAATGGCGTTTCACACAAAGCGACAATCGGTATTTTTCCGATCGTGTCGGCCTTTGCCTGTATCAGGTCAACGATGAGGACATCCGGTACAAAATATATTGATGCTGTCGTATCTTTCAGTGAGTCCATGAGTTTGGCAATGCGACCCTCTTGTTGGATCGGGATGGTCAGGTAGATCACATCGATTTGATGAGTTTTTACATAGTTTGCAAGCTCATGAAGCCGACCAAGAATAGTTCCTGATAAATCTATTCCTTCCCGTTGCTTGGTTCGGTCCTCAAAGTACCCGGTAACCGTGATCCCGTACTCTCTATGTAGGTTTATGGTCTTGTGCAGCTTTTCCGATTGAGTGTTGATGCCGACGATGACTGCTTTCCGGCCGTCACCATGTTTATTGATCCAGCGAATGATTAACTTGTTCAGTAAGTCTTGTGCCATTGCGACTAATAGCGGCGCCTGGATGAACCATGTCAGCAGCACTCGTCGTGAATAATCTGCGCTGATCTTGGAGGCAAAGCCAATAAAGATAAGGAGTGCGATTACGATAAGCCAGGGGAAAATGGCGCGAGTGAAGAGTACCTGCAGGATGGTTTCATGGCTGATGGAAGCCGAATATGTTTCCTTGAATACGAAAAAGACCAGGACAAACTGCACCGCCAGTAATGGCAAATACAGATCCATCTGGTCAACTTGAAATACCTGGAGAAGGATTATCAGTGTGCTTGTCGTGATGAAGGGTGGCAGTAACCAACGGGAGGCCGCAAAAAAAGCATTCGCTATTCCTCTGCCCTGGAATTGTGTCACCATATTCTATCTGCGGTGCTTATTAAGAGCCGCTGTCGGTGCTGGTATACGTGCGGAGCAGGAGTCCTTAAGCACAAGGTAGCTGAATATCCCATGTGTTGATTTTAATCAATTCCATTAAGTTATTGAAGCTTAACTCTAGTCTATGAGGATTAAGATAGAATTAAGAGCGGACGAAAAATGCGCTGCTGCGCCACAGTATTTAGGCTGACCGTTGACCGTCCATGACGTTAGTCTTAGGTTAAACAATAGCACCCACCTTACCATTCACAGTCTGGTTTAGATACCAGTGATAAGTTTCTTCAATGCCATCACGTAGAGCGATGCCGGCCTCCCAGCCCAGCGCCTGTAATCTGGAGGCATCCATTCGTTTCTGCGGCGTTCCGTCGGGCTGGTCGGTGTTGAATGTGATGGCTCCATCGAAGCCGACGATGTCTTTGATCAATTCCGCCAATTCCCTGATGGTCAGGTCCGTGCCGGTGCCGACGTTCAGGTGAGAGAGCATAGGTTTGGTCACTGAATGGTAGCGTTCGGTCGGCAGGCACATAACAAACAGGCACGCAACAGCCAGATCGTCTACATGCAGGAATTCTCGGCGAACGGTCCCGGTGCCCCAGACCTCAACCGATGGGGTGCCGTTGGTTTTTGCTTCGTGGAACTTTCGAATCAAGGCTGGTAATACATGGCTGGTCTTGAGATCGAAGTTGTCATTCTGACCATACAGATTTGTCGGCATGAGGCTGCGATAATCCGTGCCATATTGTCGGTTAAATGACTCGCATAGTTTGATGCCTGCTATTTTTGCAATTGCGTATGGTTCATTTGTGGATTCCAGTTGCCCGGTCAGCAGGCAGTTTTCCGGCATCGGTTGTGGAGCCAGACGTGGATAGATGCACGAACTACCAAGAAAGAGCAGGCGTTTGGCATTATTTCGATAGGCGGAACGGATGATGTTCGAGGAAATAAGCAGGTTGTCATTGATGAAATCAGCCGGATAGGTGTTGTTGGCATGGATGCCACCAACTTTTGCTGCAGCCAGGAAGATGTAGTCCGGTCGTTCTGACTGCATGAAATCTTCGACCGAGTTCTGGTCGGTTAGATCGACTTCATCACGGGTTCGCAGGATTAGCCGTTCGCAGTTTTCTGCTTCCAGTTGCCGCACGATCGCCGATCCGACCATGCCCCGATGCCCGGCAACGAAGATCTTGCCGGTTTGTAACTGTTGCAGTTCGGTCTGATCAAAATTACTCATGGTAACTGAAAGTTTTATAACCTCTTCGTGCTGTCAAAGCATCACGCTCAGCGATACTCATGTCTTGCTGAACCATTTCTTTAACCATTTCTTCAAATGAGATTTTTGGTTCCCAGCCAAGTTGTTTCCTGGCTTTTGCCGAATCGCCCAGCAAGGTCTCAACCTCAGTTGGGCGGAAGTAGCGCGGGTCTATGCGCACAATAATTTCGCCTGGTTGGGCATCCCCATCTGCATCTGCATTGCTGGCAACTCTTCCTATCTCGTCGATTCCTGTGCCTTCCCAGGTAATTTCAATGCCGAGTGCTCGAGCGGCGATTTCCACAAACTCACGGACAGATTGCTGTTGTCCTGTTGCTATTACGAAATCCTCGGGTTTGGGTTGTTGCAAAATCAGCCATTGTGCTTCGATAAAGTCTTTTGCATGACCCCAGTCACGCAGAGAATCCATGTTGCCCAGATGCAGAGTGTTTTGCAGGCCTATCTTGATACGTGCCAGTGCGCGGGTGATTTTTCGGGTTACAAATGTTTCGCCCCGAATCGGTGATTCATGGTTGAATAAAATTCCATTGCAAGCATACAGGCCGTAGGCTTCGCGATAATTGATGGTAATCCAGTATGCATAGAGTTTAGCGACAGCATACGGAGACCTCGGATAAAAGGGGGTTGATTCGCGTTGCGGCGTTTCCTGCACGAGACCATAGAGCTCGGAAGTTGAGGCTTGGTAAAAGCGGGTTTTCTCAACCAAATTTAGTATGCGAATGGCTTCTAATATTCTCAGTGGGCCGATCGCGTCGGCATTTGCCGTGTATTCAGGAGTTTCAAATGACACGGCGACATGGCTTTGTGCGGCAAGATTGTATATTTCATCCGGCTGAATTTCCTGAATAACGCGAATCAGATTGGTCGAATCGGTAAGATCGCCGTAGTGCAGTACAAAATGGCAGTCACTTTCATGGGGATCCTGGTACAGATGGTCGATGCGATCCGTATTAAATGACGAAGCTCTTCTTTTAATGCCATGAACTTCGTATCCTTTTGCCAGCAGGAACTCTGCCAGATAGGCTCCATCCTGTCCGGTAACTCCGGTAATCAGTGCTTTTTTCCCCATCGTTACTCCATCTATGTCATTTGGTGGTTGGTCGTGACTATCGAGGATTGCTGAATTAAATCGCAATGTGCAGAGGTTAATTCAATATGCTGCCTGATGCTATCGTTGGGCTTACAGAATTAGCCTGTTTCACGATTATAGATGGGGCAGTTAAACGCCAAACCTATGATATTTGACATAAATATCACCTATGATATTTGACATAAATATCAGATATTGATCTTTTATAAATCATAAAAAAGATAAAGAGTTCAAAGAATTTGACATTTACATCCAGTAAGATTGATTTTTCTAAATTGCAGTGTTTTCAAACTAACTTGTTTCGAGCAATTATTTTAATGCAGCAGCCTGAATTTAGAGTTGGTGTCGGAACATATATGCTTGATCCAGTATAAATACGTGTCTGGCAAAAGTGATAAAAGTTTTATGAGTGAGGGTCAAAAATTGTCGCATATTAGCGTAGATGCAAGAATTGACTGGAAACCACTAGGATTGGTGCTTCTGATATTAGCGTGTTTGACCTATATATTCTGGGATGGTCTGGACTACATGGTCAGCTATTGGGGGAGAAAAGAAGAGTATAACCATGGGTATCTGATCCCTGTCGTTGCATTCTATTTGCTGTGGCTTCGAGCCGAGGAAATCAGTCAGTCAGATTTGGTCGAGTCATGGGCCGGGTTGCTGATTATTATTGGCGCTGTGGTGGCGTCAGCGATCGGAAAGGTAAGTGGTACGTTTCAGGTAGTTGAGTACGGGTTTTTACTGGCACTGCTAGGCTTAATAGTTACCACAGGTGGATGGCGCGGGCTTCGGCTGACCAGTGTTCCGTTCGTTTACCTGTTATTTATGATCCCGTTGCCCTTCTGGTTATATCAATCGTTGTCCGGGCAACTGCAACTGATTTCATCCGAATTGGGTGTGGCCGTGATTCGTTTTTTTGGTGTGAGTGTTTTTCTGGAAGGCAATGTCATTGATCTTGGTACCTATCAGCTAGAGGTTGCGGAGGCTTGTAGTGGTCTTCGTTACCTTTTCCCACTGATGAGTTTTGGTTTCCTATGTGCTGCGATTTACAAAGGCCCTAGGTGGCAACAGGTAATCATCTTTGTATCTGCTATTCCGTTGACAATTTTAATGAATAGCTTCCGGATTGGCGTGATTGGTATTTTGGTAGATAATTTTGGTATTGGGCAGGCTGAAGGGTTCTTGCATTACTTTGAGGGTTGGATAGTCTTCATGACTTGTGTCGTCGCTCTTTTTCTATTGATGTGGTTGTTTGCAAGGTTTCGCGGACTAGCTTTGATGGAAGTTTTTGCGTTGGATATACCTTCCACTTCTACATTGAAATATTTCTTGCCCCGTAGCATTCAGCCTCAAGTTCTTGGTGCTATAGTGATTTCTGTTATCGGGGTTGTCGTAGCTTATAGTTTGAAAAGTTACGAGGATCATATTCCGGATAGAATGAACTTTGCAACGTTTCCGCTGGTGATCGATGATTGGCGTGGCAAAGATTCTATTATCGAGGACACAAAAGTACTGAATACACTTTCAGCAGATGACTACTTTCTGGGGCAATACTGGCATACTGAATGGGGCACTTCTGTTGGGCTTTGGGTCGCATATTATGAAGAACAACGGCAAGGGAATGCTGTGCATTCACCTAAAGCTTGTTTGCCAGGCGGCGGATGGGATATAGGGTCGCTGGATAATCATGTTATCGAGAACATTGGTCCAAATGGTGAGAGCTACAAAATAAATAGGGTCCTCATGACCAAAGGCAATATGCGTCAACTGGTCTATTATTGGTTCGTGGAGCGAGGTCGAATCCAGTATGATGAATTTCAGGTCAAATGGTACATATTCTGGGATGCATTAACACGCAATCGCACTGATGGTGCCTTGGTTCGTGTCTCAACTTTTGTACCCGATATTACGCAGTTGGATGAGGCAGAGCAACGTCTAACAGAATTTGTTCGTGTGCTTGACCCTAAGCTGGCCTTTTATCTTCCACAGGAAGATGCGACCTTCGAGCAGGTAAAGGTTGGAATGGTGAAAAACAGCAATCTTTGATAATCCTGTTAGATGGCCTACAAACTCCAGATGGTTGGTCGGTGGGAGTAATTGTCGGAACGGTTTTACAATGACTCTTCCTAAGACGCCAGTCCAACCTGAGCAGGTTGTCGCAACTAATAATTCGCTCCGGATGAGGCAGGTAACTAGTTTAGTTGGCAGGTTTTTAGTTGCAGGCCCTTGCTTATAATTATCGGACTCCATGCCTTACAATCCATGTCTGTTTAGTCTGAATTGTGTCAGGCAACAACTTCCCTATAATATTTGGATGGAACATGGATAACTCAGGCTCATTACTACAGGCGTTAGCCGATATCCTCTCTGCGGCGCATCTGCTGACCGATGACGAGTCGCGAACCTTTTTTTCCACTGATGTGTACCGGCAGGCGGATGTGCTGGCGCTGGCCGTCGCTCAGCCCGGGACCGTTGAGGAGCTGCAGCAGATCGTGCGTGTCTGTGCCGAGCATGAGGCACCGATGGTCGTGCGTGGCGGCGGCGCTTCGTATACCGATGGTTTCCTGCCGACGCAGCCGAATACCATCCTGATTGATTCGTCCCGACTGAACCGAATTGAGGTGAACGAGGCGGATATGACGGTGACGGTCGAGCCGGGCGTCACCTGGGCCTCACTGTACGAGCGCCTGTCTGCACAAGGGTTACGTACCCCGTTCTGGGGGCCATTCTCCGGCCTCGCTGCGACTATAGGCGGCGGCATGTCCCATTACGCCGTGAATTACGGTTCCGGGCAGTACGGCATGTCTGTTGAGTCCCTGACCTGCATGGACGTCATCCTGGCCAATGGCGACCTGATTTCGACCGGATCCAGTGGCGGGGAAGGGCATTCATCTTTTTTCCGTTTTTACGGCCCGGACCTGGCAGGTCTGTTTCTCGGTGATGCCGGGGCGCTCGGTATCAAGGCCCGGTTCACGCTGCGCCTGATGAAGAAGCCGCAGGGTTTTGCGGCTGCCTCCTTTGGCTTTCCGGACGGCGAAAGCTGTCTGAATGCGCTGATAGAGACGGCCCGGCTCGGGGTTCTGGCGCAGAATTTTGGTCTGGATCCGCGCCAGCAGAAAACGGCACTGACCGAGATGGAATCAAAAGATCCGCTCGATGCCGCCCTGACGGTGCTTAAATCATCGCGTAACCCGGTTGATGGTGTGCTGCAGGTCATGAAGATGGGCCTGGCCGGGCGTAATTTTCTGAAGAATGCAGTGTATTCGGCGCACTTCAGTACTGAGGGCCTGACCGACACCGAGGCGCGTTATAAACTCGCAGCTGTGCGTGACATTGCCGCACGTTATGGAGCAGAAGTAGCCAACTCAATTCCAACCTTTTTCAATGCCGCACCGTTCATGGAGCTGACCCCGATCCTCGGCCCGAACGGAGAGCTCTGGAAGCCGACCCACGGTGTACTGCCTTTTTCCAGGGTCATGCAACATCATGCTGATTTTGAGGCGCTGCTCACCGAGTACCGTGATCGCATGACTCAGCATCGGGTGCAACTGACCAGGATGCTGATGACCTTCAGCACGCACTGCTTTGTTTATGAACCGACTTTCCTGTGGGAAGACGAGCGGTCGATTTATCACTGGCGCGTTTACCCGGCCAGCTTGTTGGGCAAAAAGCCCGAGCATCCTGCCAACCCTGAAGGCAGGGCACTGGTGAAGGAGATAAAGGGTCGCATTCTTGAGCTGTGCATCAAGAACGGTGCAAGCCACATGCAGGTTGGTAAAGACTATCCCTATCTCGAGACCCGTAAGCCCGAGGTTCGGGACTTTGTCGTCATGCTGAAACAGACCCTTGATCCTAAAGGTCTTATGAACCCCGGTGCACTGGGGCTGGACTAAGTGGCTTTTCTGGGCGGCACTGCTTGATCCCGTGATTGGTTCACGGCCCGTTTGGCGTTATCCTACCCGGTTTGTAACTGGCAAAGTTACTTGAAGCATTCTGAAAAGTGCGCGTAATGAATAGAAAAATCAGGGGAAATCATGAGTAACAACAAGGAATTTGACCTGCTGATCAAAAATGTGCGCGTTGCGCGTGCGACCGGCAATGGTCTGGAAGAAGCTGATATCGCGATCAAGGATGGCAAATTTGTAAAGATTGCGCCAAACCTTGCCGCTGATAGTGCTGCAGAGGTTTATGACGGGCAGGATCGCATCGCGTTTCCGGGTGTGGTTGATCCGCATATGCATACAGGTATTTATTCGCCCCTGGCCGAGGATGCGATCACCGAGAGTCGTGCAGCGGCAATGGGCGGCGTTACCTCGAGCCTGAACTATATTCGTACCGGTGGTTATTACCTGAACAAGGGCGGCCCATATGGCGAGTTCATGCCGGAGGTGCTGGATATCTCCAACGGTCGTTTCCATGTCGATTACACCTATCACATCGCACCGATGGATCGGCATCATATCGCCGAGATCCCAAGCCTGGTCAAGGAATTCGGCCAGTTGTCATACAAAATTTATATGTTCTACGGCGGTCACGGGTTGCACGGCAGTGCCGGCGATCAGCACAAGTTTCTGATGATCGACAAGGAAGAGAAATACGATATAGCACATTTCGAGTTTGTCATGCGCGGTATTCAGGGTGCGATGGAACAGTTTCCGGAGTACGCCGACGATATGAGTCTGAGCATGCACTGCGAGACGGCGGAGATCATGGCGGCCTATACCAAGATTGTCGAGAAAGATTCTTCGTTAAGCGGTCTTGCCGCCTACAGTGCAAGTCGGCCGCCGCACTCGGAAGGCCTGGCTATTTTTATTGCCGCCTATCTTGCCGATGAGACCAATCTGCCGAACCTGAACCTGCTGCACCTGACCTCGGCCAAGGCGGTGCGAGCGGCGATGCAGATGCAGGCCGTGTTCCCGCATATCGACTTCCGCCGTGAGGTCACCATCGGTCACCTGATGCTGGATATTGATGCACCGACCGGTAACCTGGCCAAGGTCAACCCGCCCATTCGGCCGCGGGAAGATGTCGAAAACCTCTGGGAAAACATGCTGGAGGGCAACCTTTCCTGGGTTTGCTCGGATCATGCCTGCTGCAAGCACGAGATGAAGGTGGATCAGGAAGATCCCGGTAACGTCTGGCTGGCCAAGTCCGGCTTCGGTGGTACCGAGTACCTGCTGTCGGCATTTGCCAGTGAAGGCCACAAGCGGGGTATGTCGTATAACGATATTGCAAAGATGTCGAGCCTGACAGCGGCGCGTCGTTTTGGCCTGCATAGCAAGGGGGATATTGCCGAGGGCCTCGATGGTGATGTTGTGCTGGTAGACCCGAACGAGACGTGGACCGTACGTGCAGCCGATTCGGAGTCGCAACAAGGCCACACACCTTTCGAAGGCCAGGAACTGAAAGCCCGCGTCAAGACGACATTCCTGCGCGGTCAACGCGTCTTTGATAATAACGAGATACTCGGCGAACCAACCGGACAATACCTGCACAGGCCCTATTGATGCGGCAAGGAATTAGGTGTCAGGCACCAACTTAACAGACTCTAGTTCAGGGATTGGTATCGCTTGGCTAGCAGGTTGGCGGTTTCGGAGCTGGAATTCAGCTGGTCGTGTTGCTGGCTGTTGTCCTGGTTCAATTCGCTGAACATAGTTACGATCTGGCTGGTGCAGCGGTTTGCATCAGCGATCGACATTTTGCGTACGGAAGCAATTACCGGACTCTCGGCCCCGAGTGGCTTGACCGAAAGCATCCTATGTCTGAGTAATTCAAAATGCGTGCTGATACTCTTGGGTAGTTCATCAGCCGGCACATGTGCAAGGTTGTCGTTATAGGCAGAAATCAGACGTTTTTTGATTGGCCCGTTGCCTGACAGCGTGCGCACAGCCGCAAAAAACTTATCAGTATGCTGGTGCATGACAGGATATCTTCTTATTATTTTTTGCTCTGTCTCCCGCTCTGTAAAGTATCAGGCACTCAGGCGCACCGTAGTAAAAAGCAATTCAGGCTAAGAAACTTAAGGAGCCAATATATCGTACATTATCAAAAATTCAAGCGCTTCCGGTATCTTGCTCAGATTGTTTCGCTGCCGCTGATATCGTGACGATCAGGCCTTTGCACTGGTTCATCCTGCTATGCCTGGCGCTTGTGTGGGGTTCGTCCTATCTGATGATAGAGATTGCTCTGCAGGCGTGGCAACCTGCCCAGATCACCGGACTGAGAATTCTTCTGGCGGCCATGGTTTTACTTGCTTGGGTCGTATTCAGTCGCAGCAGAATCCCGCTTGATCTTCGCACCTGGGTATTTTTCCTGATCATTGCAGTCATCGGCAATTGCCTGCCGTTTTTCCTCATTTCATGGGGACAGCAATACGTTGAGTCCGGTCTTGCCGGTATTCTTGCTGCCAGTACACCGCTGGTTGTACTCATTCTTTCCCATTTCATGCTGCCGGATGAACGGCTCCGAATTCGCCACCTGGTTTCATTCATGCTGGGCTTTACCGGTGTCGTAGTGCTGATGGGGGCCGACTTACCAATGACCCTGGGGGGGAGCGGGAATCGATTGCTGGCACAATTTGCCATTATTGGCGGTGCAATCTGTTATGCCCTGGCGACCGTCATTGCCCGGCGTATGCCGCCGGTATCGCCGCTGGTGACCTCTGCGGGCGTCATGCTACTGGCCAGCGGACTTATGACGCCTTTTATCGTCGCTGCTGCTGCACCGCTTCCGGAGGCCAGCGGACCGGCCATACTCGCTCTTGGCTTCCTCGGTGTAATGGGTACGGGTGTGTCGTCGATTCTGTATTTCTATCTCATCAACCTGACCGGAGCCCGCTTTACCTCCCTGCTCAATTATCTCGTGCCGGCCTGGGCGCTACTGCTGGGGGTAACGATATTAGGCGAGAAATTTCCTATCAGCACATGGTTTGCATTGATAATCATACTCAGTGGATTGGCCTTGATTGCAAGGTCTGATGATATAGTTCCTCGTTCTGAGGGCTGAGAATGGAAGATTCTGTATGGCTCTCACCAACCGGAACCAATATCCATACATTGTTTTAACAGCAACACGCCCCGCAGGGGTGTTCCCGGTAGCGGATTACCTTATCTGGGCATCGGGAACCGGGCCGAAATACATTTCAAAGCCGGCGCCAAAACCCCAGTTTATGTCGCGATTTTCTTCGATCAGGTAGCGAGGCCAGCTTACGCTGCTGACGATCTCGAAGAATAGCCACTGGCGCGCAATCCGTCGCCGGTATCGCACCTCGACACCATAGTTCTGGGTTTTAACATCGGCCCTGGTTTCACCCAGAACGAAGGCGTGGTAACTGATGGCCCGACGATCTGCAAAGGCATGGTACAGCGACAACCAATTGGTCCACGCCAGACCCTCTATTTCCTTATCCTCAGAGATGTTACCGCTACTTGTCCAGCGCAGCATGTAATCGTCAGACAGCAGACGATCGATGTCTACATGAAGTGTCGAGCCAAAGCCCTCTTCAGATTTCCAGTAGCCCACCGGGCGCAATTGCAGCAATGTCGAGTTGCTCAGATCCCAGGCTCTACGGTAACGCACTTTGGCATACGGCTCGGGCGGCGCCCGTATTTTTGCGCCGACGCTAAAGCTAATGCCTCGTTTCAGCCCGTTGCCGCGTTGGTAGCCGAGTCCGATCAGGAAGGCTTCATCTTCAATCTGGTTGAAGTTACTCGGAATTGAATCTGACGGAGTCTTCCGTTCCTCGATGAAATCTTTCTCATCTCCGCGGCCTATCATAAGGGCGGCACGGTCTTCGAGTGCCGGCAGTTCGAATTTGGCGCGCAGGCGCAGCTTCATATCGAAACCATCGTACTGGTCCCGGAAGCCGCTCAGGCCAAGCCGGCCGTAAGTCTTGCCGGAGGCGGCGTCATAGCGGTTGCTGCCGAAGAAGCCGTCGAACCAAACGGCCGTGTCACACACAGTTTTATAGACTTGTGTCTGGCTGCGGTCGAGCCAGTTGGCAGTCCCCTCCATGGGCTCGACGCAGGGACTTTGCGGGTTCTCGGCACCCCCCCCGATTTCATCCGGCAAAATGCCGGCCTCAGCGGGCGCGGTTTCAGCTGACCGGTCGGCAGACAAGTCCTCAATCGGGGCAGAGGGCTGTGGCCTGGTTTGGGTATCGGCAACAATGGCTGCGTTAGCGGGAGTTGTGATGGAAGGTCTGGTGACAGTCGTACGCCTGTCATCATCGGGCCAGTGTTCGCCCGATGTACTGTCCTGTGTCGCACATCCGACGCCGGCCATAGTGCACAGAGCCGGTATGACGAGCAGACAGTGCGCGGAAGTCCGTCTCATAAGCCTTATTGTAGCTAAAAAAGCACTGATAATTACCGGTGTTGCCAAAATTCTTAACAATAATCGATGGGGCTTACAACCAATGGGTAGCTTCAGTGCCAACGGCCCAATGGCTATTGCGGTAATTGCGCATATCGTAATGGTGGTAATTAACCGGGGAACCGACGAAAATTGCCGGGTGATAAATCGTGTAATGCTCATCGTGAACGGGAAATTGGTGATGGCTGATATGGCAAACTTCGATTTGGCGCCATTGTGATGTGATACGAGATGTGATCGTACCCGCGGACTCATTCCCAGGGGCTCTTGATGGCCAACAGGTTAAAACAAAATTTAATCAATCGGTGTCGCTGGCACCACAAGTGGTTTGAAACAAAATTGAGTTGGTAACAGCTGGATGGACAGGGAGATTGGCATCTGTTGTGTTGGGGTTGCCCGTTCATTCAAATCGATTTCGCGCTCATGCATACGAGTAAAGTTTTGCTAAACAGGGGTTTTGATTAGTGGTCATTCTTTTTTTAATCGTTTTTATCAGCATGGTCGGGTTCGGTATTATCTTGCCGATTTTTCCGTTTTATGCCGAACGCGTAGGGGCATCACCGACCGCAATCACCTGGACAATGGCTGCTTTTACTATTGGTCAGGCCGTGGCTACGCCGATCTGGGGGCGCATCAGTGATGCTTTTGGCCGGCGTCTGGTGCTGATCCTGACGCTGTTGGGTGCCGCTATTTCCTATGTCTGGCTCGCATTTGCCGATGAATTGTGGGCGGTGATCGCGAGCCGGGTGTTCGGCGGCCTGATGGCCGGCAATATTGCCACGGCTTTTGCCTATGTCACCGATATCACGACGGAAGCCGAGCGGCCCGCAGGACTCGGCAAAGTCGGCGCGGCGATGGGTCTGGGTTTCGTATTCGGGCCGGCGACCGGCGGTCTGCTGGCAGGCGCCGAGGTCGAAACAGCAAACTTCGTGCTGCCGGCGATAGCGGCGGCCGTCATCAGCCTTGTCGCGATGGTCGGCACGATCATCGTGTTGCCCGAAAGCCTGCCATCGGCCGATCGCAAGCCGCTATTCGGCACGCAGGTACATGAAGAGCCAAAACTCAGCCTGGCTCAGGCAAACCGCAGTGGTTTGATCCGGTTATTTGCTGCCGCGCTGGTGTTCTATACGAGCATGTCGCTGATGGAATCGATATTTCCGCTGTGGGCCAAGGACGTATACGGTATGGGGCCGCGTGATATTGGTGCGGTGTTCTTCGTGCTTGGCATGATATCAATCCTGATGCAGGGTGGCTTGATCGGGCCGCTGACGCGCCTGTTTGGTGAGAAACATTTGTCGATCGCGGCCGGTTTGTTCTTTTCAATCGGGCTCGGCGGCATGGCGGTGACAACTGAGCAATGGCAACTCTGGGTCGCGTTGGTGCCGTTTGGTATCGGCATCGGCCTGTTTAACCCGAGCGTATCGAGCATGGTCTCCAAAACGGCTTCGGCGAATGAGCGTGGCGCCGTGATGGGCAAATACCAGTCATCGAGCGCGCTCGGTCGCGTGGTCGGGCCGCTCATCTGTGGTCCGGTTTATTCCGCTATCGCGTTTGCGGCGCCGTTTACGTTGGGCGCAATCCTGATGCTGCCTGTCGTGTTGGTTCTCGCGGGGTTTCGGCAGACAACACTGGCAGCCGCTGGCGGTGACCCGGCTATAATCGATGCGGCGACAGACAAAGAGGCGTAACCCTGAATGACTGACACCATTGACAACATTGGCAAGGATTTTATTCGTCAGATCATTATTGCCGATAACGCCAGTGGCAAGCATGACGGGAACGTCGTAACGCGGTTCCCGCCTGAGCCAAACGGTTACCTGCATATTGGTCATGTCATGTCGATTTGCCTGAATTTTGGTATTGCCGAGGAATTTAACGGGCGTTGCTACCTGCGTTTCGATGACACCAATCCGGTGAAAGAAGATCAGGATTTTGTCGATTCGATCATGGCAGACGTACATTGGCTGGGTTTCGACTGGGAAGATCGCCTGACCCACGCTGCGGATTATTTCGAAGACTTATATAGCTGTGCCGTCAAACTGATCGAAGATGGCAAGGCCTATGTCGACAGCCTGAGCGCCGGACAGATCCGCGAATACCGCGGCACGCTGACCGAACCGGGAAAAGACAGCCCGCATCGAGATCGATCCGTAGAGGAAAATCTTGATCTGTTCCGTCGTATGCGTGCCGGCGAGTTTGATGATGGTGCGTATGTATTGCGGGCCCGGATCGATATGGCTGCGCCGAACATGAACCTGCGTGATCCGGCGCTGTATCGGATTCGCAAGATTAACCATCAGCAGACCGGCAATGCCTGGAGCATTTATCCGATGTATGATTTTGCACATACTGTCTCGGATGCGCTCGAAGGCATTACCCATTCGCTGTGCACGCTCGAGTTCGAGGATCACCGGCCCTTGTATGAATGGATACTCGACAACCTCGATCTGCCAAATCGACCGCGACAAATCGAGTTTTCCCGGCTTAATGTTGCCTACGGCATCACGAGTAAGCGCAAGCTGGCGGCTTTGATCGAGGGTGGCTTTGTGAGTGGTTGGGACGACCCGCGCATGCCGACTGTTGCAGGCATGCGTCGTCGTGGTTACACGCCGCAATCGATCCGCAATTTTGTCCGCAATGCCGGGGTGACCAAGAAAGACAAATTGATAGAGATGGGTGCGCTGGAAAATTGCGTCCGCGAGGATTTGAATCAAATTGCGCCGCGTGCAATGGCAGTTCTGAATCCGCTCAAGGTCGTGTTTCTCAATCATCCGCAAGGCGAGATGGAAATGTTACCGGCGATGAACCATCCCAATAATCCGGAACTGGGGGTTCGTGAGATTCCGTTTGGACGTGAGATATTCATCGAGCGGGATGATTTCATGGAAGATCCACCGCGCAAGTTTTTCCGCTTAAGACCCGGCGGCGAGGTTCGGCTGCGTTACGCTTATATCATCAAGTGCGTTGACGTCATCAAGAATGATGCTGGAGAGATTCTGGAGGTGCATTGCACATACGATCCGGACACCAAGAGCGGCAGACCAGGCGCGGATCGGAAAGTCAAAGGCACGATTCACTGGGTATCGGCCGATGAATCAGTGACTGTTGAGGTGCGGTTGTTCGATCGTATGTTTACGCTGGCAAACCCGGATGCAAATCATGAGGGTAAAACGGTTGCCGATTTTTTAAACCCGGATTCGTTGAACGTTGTCAGCGAGGCTCGTGTTGAACCGGCTCTTGTGGGTATGGAACCTGGCACACACGTTCAGTTCGAACGCCTGGGTTATTTTTTGATTGATACGAAAGATTCGCAACCCGGCCAACCGGTGTTCAATCGGGTGGTAACGCTGCGCGATTCCTGGGCAAAGATCGAGAAGGCACAGTTAGCGGAAATATAGCGGGTTTATTCGCGGCTATGTGCAAAATTATTCCTTGTTTTTTATCGTGACCGGAGCGCCGCGTCCCAGACCGAGGCTGTCGGCTGCACTGCCTTCGGCACGGGCGATTTCGATGACTGCGAACGAGTTGACCAGCGCCAGAAAATCTCCGGGCGTGACATTGCCGTAAGTATCGTAAATATCGAATCGGTGGCCGGCCACACTGACCTGTGGCGCAGAGAAGTCTGCCAGCAGTTGCTGGTCGATATTAGTGATCAGGTTGCCGAAATGATCGATTGTCACGACCATACCGTGAATCTGGCCATGGCTAACAAACGGCTCGTCGAGTAGTGACGGAATCAATTCATGAATCCGGGAGCCGATGTCGGCGGGTTTGAAAAGGCCGACCGCCAGCTCGGCAGCAAGCGGTGCAAAAATGTCGCGACCGTGGAAGGTGTTGCTCGGTTGCGGCCAGTCTCTTGCGGCGCGCCATTGTTCAGAAAGATGCCAGGCGCGGAAATCCCCCGAGTTGCCGAATATCGTCGGCAGCAATCCGTTATCCGGTGCGAGGAAAACGTGAGCGTCGAATTCGACAGCCACGATATTACGTTCCGTCCCAACGCCCGGATCAACAACGGCAACATGTATTGTGCCGGTGGGGAAATGGCGATAGGCGCGGCCAAGCCAGAAGCCGGCTTCGGCAGGCCAGTGCGCGTGGATTTCATGTGTCAGGTCGATGATGCGTGCGTCCGGGGCGCGTTGCATGACGGCACCTTTCATGACCGCAACAAACGGGCCGAGATGGCCGAAATCAGTTGTCAATGTGATAACTTGTGTCATGTTGATTAGTTTTAAGCGGCAGCGACCAGTCTGGAGTATAATCGGTTCGACGGGAAGCGTAATGCAGATGCTTCGAATTTCACTGATGTTTCTATGTACCGGTCTGATCGCGGTTCAGGCTGCGGAATCCATTAATCAAACTATTATCGGCACCAATCCCTTATTGTCGGCCGGTGCGAACGCATTGCGCATCGGTGATTTCGAAGAGGGAGTGAGCCTGACGCTTGACGGTCTGGATGCGTCGATGACACCACGCCAACGTGCGATTGCATTCAGTAATGTGTGCGCCGGATATATCGGTCTGCGTCAGTTCGCAAAAGCTCTCGAGACCTGCGACAAGGCGTTAGATCTGAACGACCGGAACTGGCGCATCTACAATAATCGCGCGCTCGCATTACTTAATGCCGGGCGCATCGTAGCCGCCCGTGAAGATATCAAAAAGGGATTTGCGCTCAATCCGGGTTCTTCGACTCTCGCGAAAGTCGCCAACCTGATCAAAGCCCGGGCTCGTAATCGAGTCGTTGCTAAAGACCGCGTAATTGAAGTGCATTGACCGGATCGGAGGAATAAGGTGTGTTTTTATTTTTCCATGCTAGACTCCCGACCCGTTTACCGGGGGCTCCGGGAACGATCTGAGCAAATGCAGCGAAAGGCTGTAGATACCAGAGATGCAGAGAAAACCGGGGAATAATGGCGGTGAGAAAAATTCGACGCGTAGAAGTTGCTGTTATTTGCTCCTGTGTTGATCATCAGGCTATGGCATGAAAATTTTTGGTATTGCCGGATACAAGAATGCCGGTAAAACGACGTTGGTCGTTGATGTTGTAAGGGAACTGACCGGTCGGGGTTTGCGTGTCGCGACCGTTAAGCACGCTCATCACGAGTTCGATATCGATCATCCCGGTAAGGATAGTTATCAGCATCGTGCCGCAGGTGCTTGTGAAGTCATCGTTGCGTCCTCGATGCGTTGGGCGCATATCGTTGAGTTAGGTGATCAGTCCGAACCGTCCCTGGCAGTACTTTTGCAACAGGTTGGCGATGTAGACCTGGTTATCATTGAGGGATTCAAGCACGACAATCATCCGAAGCTGGAAATCCGGCGTCAGGGTTCCGATGCACCGTTAATTGCGGCAGAGCATGAGTCAGTGCGTGCGATCGTCAGCGATGGTGAGGTACCTGAAGCACCGGTACCGGTGATTGACCGTGCCAATGTGAGTGC
>Ga0208129_1000366_pt1 | contig 19398 bp, 18 predicted proteins | sample ETNtaG_13_FD_185759 | JGI IMG/M metagenome (GOLD analysis project Ga0208129, IMG submission 185759) | Marine microbial and viral communities from oxygen minimum zone, Eastern Pacific Ocean - ETNP201306PF47B (SPAdes) (version 2) | ecosystem: Environmental > Aquatic > Marine > Oceanic ...
CCGGTCAGGGTGTAGGCTCTTTAAGAACGTAGAGCGTGCCGCAATAGGGGCACAAGGCAGTAGCGCTATCTTCTAGGGTTAGATAAACACGCGGATGATGATTCCACAGCGTCATGTCGTCCCGCGGGCAATAAACAGGCAGGTCAGCAGGTTCAATCTCGCGGGTCTGGGCTGGGGATGTCTGGCCAGCGGTACTGCCTGATGTGCCGTCGGGTTCAGGTTTGTGTGGAATTGGCACAGCAGTAGCCTCGTTTAGAGTGGCGTTAACCAGTCGCCATGGTCTTGATTACGACCTAATACACAGTCGAAAAACAGCGACTGGATCTTCTCAGTGATCGGCCCTCGCGTGCCGCTGCCAATGGCACGACCATCAAGTTCCCGGATGGGTGTCACTTCAGCGGCGGTGCCGGTAAAGAAAGCTTCATCGGCGATGTATACCTCGTCCCGGGTGATTCTTTTCTCCTCGAGCTCCAGACCCAGATCTTTGATCAGTGTGATCACAGTATCCCGCGTAATCCCTTCCAATGCAGAGGTCAGGTCCGGCGTGTAGATCTTGCCGCGGCGCACAATGAAGATGTTTTCGCCGGTGCCTTCCATGACGTAGCCTTCGTTATCCAGCATCAGCGCCTCGTCTGCGCCGGCTGAAACCGCTTCCTGCAGGGCCAGAATTGAATTAATGTAGTTGCCACAGGCCTTTGCACGGCACATTGTGATGTTGACGTGATGCCGGGTGAGAGATGATGTCCGCACCTTAATCCCGTTTTTCAGTCCGTCGTCTCCCAGGTAAGCCCCCCAATCCCAGGTGGCAATGGCCACGTGGGTCTTGAGCATGTCGGCGCGTATCCCCATTCCCTCAGAACCGTAATAGGCGAGCGGTCGAATATAAGCACTGTTTAGGCCATTCTCCCTGATCACGGTCTTCTGTGCTTCGTTGAGTATCTTTTCATCATAAGGGATTTTCATCCCGAGGATATGTCCGGAGCGATAGAAACGTTCGGTGTGATCCTGAAGTCGGAAGATGGCTGTACCCTGTTCAGTCTGATAGGCGCGTACGCCTTCGAACACACCGAGGCCGTAGTGCAGTGAGTGGGTCAGGACATGAACCTTGGCATCGCGCCAGGCAATCAGTTCCCCATCGATCCAAATGACGCCGTCGCGGTCTTCAAAAGACATCGAGATTCCTCAGATTCGTAGTTTTCCCCAGAGAGGCGGTCTAATTAGTTCAGAATTGTTGTGCTGTCAACCAATGTCCGGGCGCTCAGCAGCAAAAAGTAATCACACGCACAGCATGGACCGTACTGCCAAAACGGCATGTCGAGCGTAAGGTCGTAGTCGAGACTGTATCTGATCTGGCAAGATCTCCGGGCCCAGTATCCCGACCCCCACCGGTTTCATCGTCTCCAGCTGTAGATCCACGATCGCTTTAATCACCGCCTGTGCCATGACCCGGCCATGTGCTGTCTCGCCTCGCTCGATTACCCCCAGAACCGCCACTCCGTCGACCTCCTGACGTAGTAGTAGTCGCTTGACGGCCAGGGGTTTTTCCATTGTGCCCGGGACCCAGACCTGTTCGATCGCCTCCAGATCATTTTCTTCGGCCGTGCTGAGTGCCTCCGACAGCATAGTTTCGCCTTCGGAACGGTGAAAAGAGCCAATCACGATTGCAATCTGATGCCGTCTGTTCATTCAAGTGCGAGCATTTGCCTGGCTTTCGCAAATGGAGGCGATTGTAGCGTATGCCCGTTGGTGTCTCGGTGGGTCATCCGCTGTGCTCTGTGGTCGGATTGGTTCGGCCCTGATAGGGCTGTAAATGTGTCTGCCAGAGCGCCTTGATCCAGTTTCGCTCCCCGAGGAGATCGGCCTGTGAGATCAGTGGCGCTTTTTCCTGTAGTTTCAAGCGGTTCTCAGTCGCCAGGTAATGATCCAGGATCTGGAGCAATCGTTTACCAGTGTCGTGATTCAGACAGCCCAGTTCAATCAGCAGCTTGGCAATCGAGCGATTGTCGCGGGGTTCAATGAGCACGGGATGGGATTCGGCCCAGCGTAGAACCCAGAACTGGATCAGGAATTCGATGTCCACCAGTCCGCCCTTGTCCAGTTTAAGATCAAAGAGTTCTGCCGTGCTGCGACAGTTGGTGCTGATCGTCCGTCTGCGCATGTCTATCACGGCTCGAGCAAGTTCCTCGGGATCTCGTGGTTGCTGTAGTGTCCGTGCCCTGATGTCCTCAAAGCGTTGGATTAGGTGATCATTGCCGCTGATCATGCGTGCCCGCACAAGAGCCTGATGCTCCCAGGTTCTCGCGGTTCTGCGCAGATAGTGCTCAAAAGCATGAAGCGCTGTCACCACGGTGCCTGAACGGCCGCTGGGGCGCAGCCGCAGGTCGATCTCATAGAGATTTCCAACCCGGGTCCGCGTTGTCAGTATGTGAACGAGACGCTGTACCAGGCGAGCATAATAGTGGCGCCATTCCGCTGCCAGCGTTGCATTTGTATCAGGTGGTTCATCGTAAACAAAAATGATGTCCAGATCAGAGTTGTATCCAAGTTCTTGACTGCCAAGTTTTCCGTATGCGACCACCCCAAACCTCCAACGACTGTCTTTGGGCGGCACAAGGGTCAAACTGTTGCGTGCCGAGGCGAGTCCGTGCTCCAGAACCGCCTCGGCCAGAGCGCTCAACGCCCCTGATATGGTATTAACATCGAGCAAGCCAGCGATGTCGGCAGCGCCAACCCGGAGGCTGTAGCCCCAGCGGTATTCCCGCAGCAGATCCATGACTGCTTCGAGGTCGGTTCGGTCAATCTCAGCCAGTTTTCCCCCCAGCTCGGCCGTAATCTCAGCGCGTTCCTGGGTCTGGAATCCGGTGATGGGATCGAGAAGCTCATCGAGAATTACAGGGTGTTGACCGATCCAGTTGCCGATCCAACTCGATGCGGTAATGAGGCGAATCAGCTGTTGTAAAGCCAGGGAGTTCTCGGCCAGCAGCGAAAGATAGGCCGATCGACGACCAATGGCTTCGACGACCGAGATAAAGCGGGCCAGCGAGATGTCAGGATTGGCAGAAGCGCCACAAGCCCGTAGCGCAAGCGGCATGAGGCGGTCCATTCGTTCCTGGCCTTCACGTGAAAAAGCACAGTAGAATCGGCTCTCGCGAACATCGTCAAGCAGTTTGAGAATCCGTTCTACTTCCAGAAATCCCAACTCTGTGAGTTTTTCAGAGGCGTCGTCAACGGGCAGTGTGTTCTGCCACAGATCGACCAGGGAAACATCCGGGCCGGTACCGACACTGGCACCCTCCTGGCGAAAGACATCGAGAAACTGGCCGTGTACCTTGTCCATGACCCTGTGCAGCTGCTCTGAAAGCATATCTTTGGATTCAAGGCCCAGTGCCAATGCGATTCGCTCCAGAGCGAGTGGGTCGTTCGGCATCGTGTGGGTCTGCTGGTCATCCAAGACCTGAAGGCGGTGTTCCAACCGTCTTAGATAATCATAGGTGTCATGCAGCACCTTGCAGCGAGCGCTGTCGAGAATACCGAGTGACTCAAGTTCGCCCAGCGCACACCAGAAGCTCGGTGTCTGCAAGCTGCGGTTACGCCCGCCATAGATCAGTTGATGGCTTTGTACGATAAATTCGATTTCGCGGATACCCCCACGCCCCAGTTTGATGTTATCCCCGATATTTTTTCGCCTGAGCTGGCGTTCGATCAGTTCTTTCATCGATCGAATGGCTTCGATGGCACCGAAATCTAGATACTTTCGGTATACAAACGGTCGCAATTGATCCAGCAGTCTTTTACCACCTTCAAGATCACCGGCCACTGGTCTCGCCTTGATCAGAGCGTAGCGTTCCCATTCACGGCCATGGGTAAGGTAATAGTGATCCATGGCGTCGAAGGACAGTGTCAGTGGCCCACTGCTGCCGTTGGGCCTGAGCCGCATATCCGTGCGGAAAACGATGCCCTCAGGCATGGGTTCCTCGAGCAGACCAATGAGCATCTGGCCGACACGGGTAAAAAACGCCTGGTTGCTGATCCTGCGCTGGCCGTTGGTCTCACCGGGTTCGGGGTAAACGAACACAAGATCAACATCCGATGATAGGTTGAGTTCCCGGCCACCCAGCTTGCCAAGCCCCAGGACTGTCAGTCGAATCGGCACGCCGCTGTCACCGCCGACCGGTTCGCCGTGGTGTGCAGCTACCTCGCGATGCGCATACTGAAGCGCCGCGCCGATCGTAGAATCCGCGAGTTCTGACAACGTCTCTACAACTTCTTCCAGAGGTGCGGCGCCTATTAGATCTCGCCAGCCGACGCGAGCCACTTCTTTCTGACGGATGGTGCGCAGCTCCCGTGCCAGTGTCTCCCGATCTGGCCCAGGACGGCTAACTCGATCTACAGTGAGGCTAATCTCGCCCGTTTCTCGGGCTTGTGGTACGCCACCGGCTGCTTGTATTTCAACCAGGAGTTCCGGCAAAGCTGCCAGAGCTCTGGTAATAAAGTCGCTGCTGGCAATAACCTGGGCCAGAATCTTAAGCGGCTTCTGATCCCGGCCCTTGTTGGCGGTCGGGGCAAATGCGGCTGGGTTTCGTTCTGCGAGCTGGAACAAGTGGTGCTCAGTCAGAGGCCGTAGTGACTCAGGCAAAGTGGCCGCTGCAGTGCGACAGATTTCAGCCCGATCTATCATCCGATCGTCGGAGTCCAGGCAATGAATTCAGCCACTGCCAGATGACCTGAAACAAGCAATGCCGCCTTAAGCGGCCAAGCGATACGGCTCGGGGTCGATTGTCGGGGTATGGTCATTGAGTATTTGGGCGATCATCTGGCCGGTGGCTGGTGCCATGGACATCCCCAGCATGTTGTGGCCAGCAGCGACATAGACATTTGATGCCACTGGGCAGGGACCAATGCGGGGTAAGCCGTCTGGGGTCATGGATCGCCAACCGACCCAGGTTTCTTCAACAGTCTCAGTGCAGGGCTCAGCGAGGTACTGGTTTGCACCATCTCTGAGCAGAGCCACACGGCGTGGATCAACGCGCCGGTTGTAACCGGAGAACTCAAGAATCGATCCCAGGCGATAGCCGCTTAGCCAGGGTGTGGCAACGACTCCGTAATCGACAAAGTGCAAAGCAAGTCGTGGGCACGGTTCCGGTCTTGGCATGGTCAGCGAGTAACCTTTGGCGGGCTGTATGGGGGCTTGCCAGCCCAGATCGCGAGCCAGGAGCGGCGTCATGGCCCCTGTCGCGAAGACGAACTGCTCGGCACGGATATCACCGCGGTCCGTGATGACCGCCCGGGCACACTCCTTACGCAGGGAAAGAGCGCGGACCTCGGTCTGTTCTTGTACCGTTACACCGCGTTGAACCAGAGATTCTCTCCAGCTTCGAAGCAGATGGTCCGGTCTTAGGTGGGCGTCATCAGGAAAGTACCACGCTCCTGCGAGCCCTTCACGCAGCGCTGGCTCCATGTCGGTCAATTGCTGATCGACGAGCCTTCGCGCCTGGATGCCAAACTCGGTTTGCAGCAACTCGCTCTTTGCACTGAGTGCCTTGAATGCCTGTGGTTGCTTGCACACGTACAGTGCACCGTTGGTTTCCCAGTCGCACTTCAGCTGGTATTTTGTGATCAATTCGTCGTACAGCCGTCGAGATTGTTGCAGCAGTGCAAGCGCGAAGTGGCCGGTCTGGATCATCTGTTTTTCGCGACAATTGCCTGCAAATCGAAGCAGCCAGTGCCACAGACTCGGATCGAATCGCGGTGCAACGAAAAAAGGGGTGCTGTGGCTAACCAGGCTGGTCAGAGCCTGACCAATGATTCCGGGTTCGGCTAGGGGCAGGAGGTGGCTGGGGCAGATACATCCACAGTTACCATGGGATGCTTCACCACCGACTGTGCTGCGGTCGACCAGCGTAACCCGTCGACCGCTCTCAGCAAGATAATGAGCGCAAGCCGTGCCTATTACCCCGGCACCAACAACTAGGACATGGGGTCCCGATTGTTCCATTACCCAATGCCCATACAAAAGGGGTCTGACGGGTCAAGAATAAGGGTAGATTCCGCGTTGACATAGGCACTGCCCGTGATCTTCGGAATCACCATGTCACCCTGCCACTGACCTTGAGCCTCGAAAACGCTGCCCACAATGCTTTCCTGGTGCCAGGTTTCACCGGCCTTGATTTTGCCTTCTGCCATCAGGCAGGCTAGCTTGGCGCTTGTGCCGGTGCCGCAGGGTGAGCGATCGTAGGCGCCGCCCGGGCACAGAACAAAATTTCTGCTGTCAGCACCATGACTGGCAGGTCCAAAAAGTTCCACATGGTCGATCTGCTGACCGGCTTCACCGGTAATTCCGCGTTGCTCCAATGCGCCTCGAATCTTCTGGGCGATGCGGGTCAGTCGATCAATGTTTTCAAACCGCACGTCTTCGTTGTGATCGCCAACGAGGAAGAACCAGTTACCGCCCCACGCAATGTCACCAGCAACTGTACCGTCTTCGTCGAGGTCGAGCTCAATACCGGAACGGAAACGGTAACTTGGCACGTTCGTGACGGTCACCCGATGATCCTCATGGAGCGCCACCCTGACCTCACCCACCGGGGTCTCTATCAGATGACTACCGGGCCCTATACGCCCTAGATGGGCAAGGGTCACCGCCAGACCAATCGTGCCATGACCACACATGTTGAGCACCCCGACATTGTTAAAGAAAACAATACCCGCAACCGACTCCGGCCGGATCGGTTTGCACAGAATGCCACCCACCCAGACGTCACTGCCGCGGGGTTCATTGATGACTGCTGATCGGAAGTCATTGAATTGGTCGTTGAAGAGCTGTCTTCGGTTGGCCATATCCCCACTCCCCAGATCGGGTCCACCCGATACTACGATTCGAGTGGGTTCACCGCCGGTGTGGGAATCGACGACCTGGACGCGCTGGCTTTCCGGTTTCATAACCTTACCTGGACTTTGATCCATTTACACTGTGACGAGCTGAGAATAGTATCGAATACACTCAAACGACCAATGGCACAATTATGCCGGCGGATTGCAACCCGTGTCACGAGGATTCAATAAAACTCTGCAAAGCCTGAAGTCATCAGATGAAAGATCTATTTGATTTTGAAATTCCTCGGCAACGGTTCGCAGTTGTCGGACACCCGGTTGCACACAGCAAGTCCCCACAGATTCATCAGGCATTTGCGGAGCAATGTGGGCTAAAGATTGGCTACGATGCAATTCAACTCGATCGTGGTGGGTTCGTTCAGGGCATACGCAACCTTCAGGCAGGTGGGTTTAAAGGGTTGAACGTGACTCTGCCGTTCAAAGAAGAGGCTCGGGCAGTCAGCGATGAACTGAGTGACCGGGCCAGGATTGCCGGGGCAGTTAATACGATTTTATTTGCCGATGATGGCACCGTTTTTGGTGATAACACCGATGGTGCAGGGCTTGTTTTTGATATCCAGGACAACATGGGGATCAAACTCACCGGCCGGCGGTTGCTTCTAGTCGGTGCCGGCGGTGCTGCCAGAGGTGCTGTTCAGCCTCTGCTGGAGACAGGGTTGGCAGCACTGTCCATTACCAATCGAACAGCGGAACGAGCCCGGAGACTAGCAGTAGATTTTCAGCAGATCGGGTCTGTCCAGGCTCTGGCAATAGAGCAGGTTGGAGGGCAACGTTTTGATGTCGTTGTCAATGCAACATCAGCTGGTTTGTCCGGCCAAGTGCCAGAATTGCCGAATACGATATTTTCGGACGGCGCAATCGCGTATGACATGTTGTACTCTAATCACCCAACGCCGTTCATGCTCTGGGCAAGGTCATGCGGTGTTTCCCATGCTGCTGATGGTCTCGGTATGCTGGTTGAGCAGGCAGCTGAATCTTTTTTTCTTTGGAATAACGTCCGGCCTAAGACCGACAGCGTTATCCAGTCACTGCGCTCTGGTAGTTGAGTTCAGTTGGCCCAATCACCGGTTCGAAGGAACAGGTAAACAGTATCGGTCGTTAAAGAGAAAGCAGTCATCCGGAAGACTCACAGCCAGGCGGCCGTTTCTTTTTCAAGTATGGCTGCCAGTGCTGTGACATGGTCAGGGCGATCATTGAGACAGGGGACATAGCCGAATCGCTCTCCACCCGCGGCAAGAAAAATTCGGCGATTTTGCTGATCGATTTCCTCGAGTGTCTCCAGGCAGTCGCCGGAAAAGCCAGGACATACGACGTCGACACTGCGTACACCGGCTTTGGCCAGTTCCTCTAGAGTTTTGTCGGTGTAGGGTTGCAGCCAGGGCGCCCGTCCGAACCGTGATTGAAAGGTCAGATACCACTGCCCATCTGCCAGGCCAAGCCTCGCCACCAACTCTTCGGCAGTCGCGTGGCACTGGTCAGAATAGGGGTCACCGTTCCGTCGGTAACGCTCTGGGGTGCCGTGAAATGAGATCAAAAGTCGTTCAGGTTGTCCTTTCCGGGACCAGTGTTCCGACACCGACCTCGCCAGAGCATCAAGATAGCCGCCATCCAGGTGGTAATCACGAATAATGTGCAGGTCTGGAAGACTTCGCCAGTACTTCAGGACACCGCTCACGGCGTCGTAAATCGAAGCGGTGGTCGAGCACGAGTACTGTGGATAGAGTGGCAGTACCAGTAATTTACGTACACCAGTCTCAATTAATCGCTGCATCGCAGAGGTGATTGAGGGATTGCCATAACGCATTCCAAGTGCTACCTGTACCTTGTCACCGTGCCGCTGGTCAAAATGCTGCTGAAGAAGTTCACTCTGGCGCCTGGCTATGGCCAGCAGTGGCGAGCCGTCCGTCTGCCAGATCTGCCGGTAGGCGGCCGCGCTGCGGCCTGGCCGAACACGGAGGATCAGGCCGTGAAGGATGGGGTACCAGAGTAGCCGGGGCAGTTCCACTACCCGGCGATCGTGTAGAAACTGGCTCAGGAATCGGCGTACGGCATTGGCCTCCGGTGCATCGGGTGTCCCCAGGTTGGCCAACAGTATGCCCACACGTTGAGTCTCTTTGCTATTCACGCCGCAGTGGTAGTGCATGATTCAGAGTGACATGGACCGAGTCAGATCATGGGATAATGAAACGCTACCAGGTCTGGTGCAATGACCTGGATGCGTGAACTTTCTGTTCTTGGGCATCGAGTCAGATAACGCGAGAGTTGAAACATGCACTGGGTGGCTCTTGGCATCATTGGTATCGGTCTTATTGTAGCCGCGAGCCGCTATCCGAAACTGGCTTTTGGCATCCTGGCAGGTCTAATCGGAACGGTATTGGTGGTCGTAAAGTTCAATTCGGACGAACACGAGCGCTCAGCTTTACTTGTCTTAGCTGGTGATGTGGAATTTTCAAATATACTGTTCAGTCCGGGGTATGCTGGCAGCTACAACATGAGCGGCCGGCTGATTAACCGCTCGATCAAATCCGGTATAGCTGAAGTCGGGTTGAGCGTTACGATGCTGGACTGCAGTTTGGAGAGTGCGGGTATTGAATCAGATTGCAGCGAGCTGGCTGAGGTTTATACAAGAATCAGCATCGAGATTCCGCCTGGCCAGACAAAGGAATTCTCCACCAACCTGCCGTTTCCTGATCGACCACCTAAAGGCGAGACGAGATGGGCATATGTCGTTGATGGCGTGATCGGTAGGGAGTACTAGATAATCGTCAGTTTTGTGGTGGTAAAGTCTCGGTGTGGGTTGATCTGGGATCCGCACCGCGGGCCTGCCGGTGTTTTGCGTTTTGAAAAAAAAGGCGACGGCCGGAGCCGTCGCCTCGATTTTCTGAGTTAGTTTGGGTGCCGGGAAGTAAACCTGGCAGTCCCAAGTACTAACGTCTTCCCTTTTTCCGGGTTGCTTTCTTTTTTGCAGCCTTTTTCTTGGTTGCTTTTTTCCGAGTTGCTTTCTTTTTTGCAGCCTTTTTCTTGGTTGCTTTTTTCCGAGTTGCTTTCTTTTTTGTAGCCTTTTTCTTGGTTGCTTTCTTTTTCGCTACGCGTTTAGTCGCTTTTTTCTTCGATGCTGCTCGTTTCTTCGTGGCCTTCTTTTTTGCCGCCATATTGAGTTCCTCTGCTAGGGTTGATGTAGGGTAGGTAGGACTGGTTACTGCCTGCCGGTTGTCAGCAGGTTACCGCTCGTCTCGGGTACTGCCTGACTACTAGTTTTAATTGTCAAAATAAATATCCGATGGTACGAAATCATATTGACAAATACGGAGTTCAATAAAACGTTCACTCCTAAAGCGCGAACTATAGTCGTGCAAAAAGAAATGTCAAGCAATCAAGAACTTGAAGTTAAGGAGATTGTCAAGTGCCCAAACCTTGAACGCGTCTCTTGCAACAAGTTATCTAAACAACTAAGGCCTCATGTTGCACACAAACGAAAACAACTAAAGCTACTCTAGTGGGGATGTTGTTAGTGAGTCTTCTTGTTCCTGAGTGAATTGTTTGGCCGGATCGTCCAGTAAAGGGAAAAGTAATTCCAGAGTTCGGTTGGTTGCGCCAGCGTTTTCAGAGACCATCGTAATGCCATTGTCCCCCATCGTTGCACGCAGACTGGGATCATTGATCAGTGTAGTCAGCGCTGTTCTCAGTTCATCCAGGCTGTCGACTTGAAATCCGGCTCGTCGTTCGACTGTCAGGCGGCTAATCTCAGAAAAATTCCGCATGTATTGCCCGAAAATCACCGGCACGCCAACCGCGCAGGGCTCAAGGATGTTGTGTCCACCGATGCCCTTGATACGTATCAGGCTGCCACCTACGATGGCAATGTCTGCCGCCGCGTACAACATTGGCAACTCGCCCATAGTGTCAGCAATCTGGACTGAGACCGTTGACGAAACCTGGCCAGTGTGGTGACTTCTCCTCAAAGATTCAAAACCCTCTCGAACGGCCAGTTTCGCAACAGATTCAAATCGTTCCGGGTGACGCGGCGCCAGAACCAGTAGCAGCCCGGGACAGTCATCAGATATCTGGGTCAGCAGCTCCAGCAGTAAGGATTCCTCCCCTTCGTGGGTGCTGCCAGCAATTACCACGGTGCGGTCTCGCCCCCAATCTCGCCTCACCGCCTCGGCGACTTCGCGAACGCTAGCGGGTAAGCCGATTTCGAACTTCATACTGCCCGTCCTGCTGATCCGGGTAGAGTCCACACCTAAAGCAAGCAGTCGTTCCTGATCACCTTTGGACTGCGCGGCAAATAAATCGACTTTTCGAAGCGCCGGCCCGATTACCGGCAATACCTTGGCATATCCGCGACGGGATTTCTCGGACAATCTGACATTGGTCATGATGATGTTGGTGCCCAGTTGATGGCAATAGTGAATCATGTTCGGCCAGATTTCGGTCTCCATCAGGATCAAATTTCGAGGAGAGTTTTTTTCAAGGAACCCCCTGACCGCAAAAGGATAGTCGTAGGGTGCATAACAATGAGTCACTCTGTTGCTGAATGTTGCAGCAACCTGATCGGACCCCGTGGGTGTCATCGTTGTCACGAGTATTCTGCAATTGGGCTTTAATTGAAGGATCTGGTTGATGAGGGGTGTTGCAGCGTTTACTTCACCGACTGAAACCGCATGAACCCAGGCGGTAAATCCAGCGGGGTAAAGCTGACACTTGCCGAAACGTTCGTTCCAGCGTGCCCAGTAAGACGGGTTACGGAATCCACGAATCAACAGGCGCAGTAACAGAACAGGCAACACAATCCAGAGCAGCAAGGTATAGAGCAGACGTGCCAAAGTGTTTCTGATCGACCGGAGTTACCGGGTTCAGGTATTTTCTTCCAACCAGTTTCTGGGATGGAGAAAATCCCGGTAGAGCTGGTCTTCGGGCGTCCCAGGTTCTGGACGCCAGTTATAACGCCACGACACCGCAGGCGGAAGTGACATCAGGATCGACTCTGTGCGACCACCACTTTGAAGACCAAAGAGTGTGCCACGATCGTAGACCAGATTGAATTCGACGTATCGACCTCTCCGGTAGAGTTGAAAATCCCGTTCACGCTGGCTCCAGGTCAGTCCCCTCCGCCGTTGGACAATCGGCAGATAAGCAGCTAGAAAATGATCACCAATACTGCGCGTCAGTGCAAAAGCATTATCGAAACCCCCCTCAGAGAGATCATCGAAAAACAACCCACCGATACCACGTTGTTCCTGGCGGTGCTGGAGAAAAAAATATTCGTCGCACCAGCGTTTCATTCGGGGGTAAATATCTTTGCCGAAAGGCTGACAGGCATCGTGTGCGGTACGATGCCAGTGGACCGCATCTTCGGTGAAACCATAATATGGGGTGAGATCAAAACCACCCCCGAACCACCACACGCTGTCCCCTTTGTCGGGGGATGATTCGAAGAAGCGCACATTCATGTGCGACGTTGGAACGTACGGATTCAGTGGATGAATGACCAGCGAAACTCCCATGGCCACATAGGGGCTGCCGCCTAGTTTCGGCCGCTGGGCTGATGCCGAAGGCGGTAACTCATCGCCTGTTACGTGGGAGAAATTGACCCCGGCCTGCTCAAATATCTCGCCGCCACGCAGAATACGGGTTCGCCCGCCACCCCCTTTGTCATGCGACCAGCTGTCTTCTTGGAATTGTCCACTACCGTCTTCCACGCTGAGTCGCGCACAGATTTGATCTTGCAGACCGAGCAGGTACGCTCGGACGGTATCTGGGGCAGATGTCATGATGCGGGAGCCGGCCGACAGTCGATTTCAGCTCGCGTTACGGATCAGTCGGCCGGTTGCCGCATCCCGGATGACACTGGGGGTCAGCCGGTCTCCTACAGGGCCGTCGATGATCCAGTCAATCGCATCGCCAAATTCGGACCGAACCCTTGCAGCGGATCGCAGCGGCAACTGATCTTTTCGATTGGCACTGGTCGACACGATTGCCGACCCTGCTCTTCGGCACAGTTCTAGTGCGATTCGGTGTCCGGGGATTCGTACGGCTAGGGTGTCATGACGGCCTCTGAGCCAGAGGGGTGTGGAGGACAAAGCAGGCAGTAGCCAGGTGTATGGCCCCGGCCATGAAGCCAGCGGCTGAACGAGCACCGACCGGTCAGAAAGCTCAACGAGCCGGGCAAGGCGCCTGATATTATCGACAACCACGATCAGACCCTTATCCCAGGACCTGCGCTTGAGGTGAAGAATCCGCCGGACGGCTTGTTCGTGCAAAGGGTTGCAGCCAAGGCCATAACAGTGCTCGGTCGGATAGGCCACGATACCGCCCGCTGCAACTACGGTCGTTGCTTGTCTGATCTGTTCAGAGATCAACAGACTTTGTTACCCAGTTTGATCTGCAGGTCGCGGTCTTTGTTCCTGACTGACTCGGCGTTTACGGCCCGCTCAGTGGTGAGCCGATCAGTTAAATTCCGGTCCGACGTGGCTATGATCTGGGCTGCCAGGTAAGCCGCATTTCGCGCTCCGGCCTTGCCGATCGCGACACAGGCGACTGGAATTCCGCCCGGCATTTGTACTGTTGACAGCAGTGCGTCATGTCCTTTGAGAGGGCCCGCCTCCATCGGAATTCCAATAACGGGTTTTAAGGTCAGTCCAGCTACGGTTCCAGCTAGATGTGCCGCTAGACCTGCTGCAGCGATGAACACAGAGCAGCCACGGGCCTCGGCATCACGCACGTGATCGTGCGTGTCATGTGGCGTACGATGGGCCGAGGTGATCTTGACTTCCCATGGTACTTCTAGCGCGTCCAGTGTATCTAGAGTGGCCTGAACTGTGGCCAGGTCTGAATCTGAACCCATCATGACTGATACGAATGACTCACTCACAGTAGTCCTCCTGAAGTTTCGTGCTGGTTTTTGCGTTTCAGCGCCCGATAGCCGATATCGTCTCGAAAGTAGGCTCCCGGCCAGTTGATTTTTTTCACAGCGGCATAAGCGGACTGTTGGGCGAGGTCGATATCTTCACCGAGAGCCGTGACACAGAGAACCCGACCACCACTGGTGACGATGTGTCCTTGCCGCTCATCTGTACCGGCATGATAGACCTTGATCTGTTCCGATTCGGCTTCGGTCAGACCCGTGATGATGTCTCCTTTTGGGTAACGATCAGGATATCCGGCCGCTGCCATAACCACCCCCAGCGCCACTCTGGAATCCCACTGAACGAGGCATTGGCTCAAGGTGCCGTCGAGCGCCGCTTGGCAAAGAACAGCCAGGTCGGATTTAAGTCGTAGCAGAATAGGTTGGGTCTCGGGGTCACCCAGGCGACAGTTGAACTCGAGTACACGCGGTATTCGGTCGCTTCCGATCATCAGCCCCGCGTAGAGAAATCCGCAATACGGAATTCCCTCTGCTGCCAGGCCATTGACGGTGGGCTCGATCACCTGGTGTATGATGCGCTGGTACATATCGGGGTCGACGATAGGTGCCGGTGAGTAAGCACCCATACCACCGGTGTTTGGTCCACGATCGCCGGCATCACGTGTCTTGTGATCCTGTGAAGTCGCCAGGGGTACCACACTGGTGCCGGCCACCAGACAGATGAAACTCACCTCTTCGCCTATCAGGAAGTCTTCGATTACGAGCTGTTTTCCCGCCATACCGAAGCGGCCTTCAATAAGAATCTGATTAACCGCCTGGCGTGCCTCATCAAGGTTCTGAGCAATGATGACACCTTTACCGGCGGCTAGCCCGTCGGCTTTGAGCACCACGGGCAGTTCGGCATTCTCAAGCCAGTCAAGCGCGTCGTTGGCATCAATGAAGACCCGGTGGGCCGCAGTCGGTATGTTATGGCGCTGTAGAAAAGCCTTGGCAAAAGATTTCGAGCCCTCCAGGCGAGCAGCGCTTTGTTTTGGCCCAAGACAGGGTAGGCCAGCGTTTGAGAATAGATCGACAATGCCATCGACCAGTGGCCCCTCGGGCCCTATAACGGTCAGATTGACCTTCTCGTGTCGGGCAAACTTGAACAGTTCTTCGACATCACCTGCGTCGATGGCGATGTTCTGTACTCCGGGTTCTTGTGCAGTACCAGCATTGCCGGGGGCGACATAGACCGAAGAAACTCGGCTGGAACAGGCCAGCTTCCATGCCAGGGCGTGCTCTCGGCCACCCCCTCCGACGACCAGAACCTTCATCGACTGGCCGCTCAATGGCGAAAGTGTCTCATGCCGGTAAACATCATGGCGATGCCATGTTCATCTGCAGCATCGATCACCTCGTCGTCGCGCACCGAACCCCCGGGTTCGATCACCGCGCGGATGCCGGCAGCAGCGGCAGCATCAATACCGTCGCGAAATGGAAAGAAAGCATCCGAAGCCATAACAGAACCCGTCGTTTTCAGGTTTTCGTCGGCCGCCTTGAGGCCCGCAATCCTGGCTGAATAGACCCGGCTCATCTGACCTGCTCCAATGCCGATCGTACGCTGATCGGCGGCAAAAACGATAGCATTTGACTTGACAAATTTCGCTACTGTCCAGGCAAAGAGAAGATCTCGTTTCTCATCTTCAGTTGGCTTTCGCTCAGTGACCACCTTGAGATCAGCCGCGTCGATGTTTCCCATGTCCTGTTCCTGGACAAGCAGACCACCACCCACCCGCTTGAAATCATGTTGTGTGAACACAATTCGGTTCTGTGGGCCGGTCAACATGACCCGGATTCCCGGTTTCGTGCCCACGATCCGGGCAGTTTCGACTGTCCAGTCGGGAGTGATGATTAGTTCGACGAACTGACGTTCAATAATAGCGCTGGCGGTTGCGGGATCTAGTGTGCGGTTGAAGGCTATGATGCCGCCAAATGCCGAAGTGGGATCAGTGCCATAAGCTTGCTCATAAGCATCGAACGTCGTTGAAGCCACCGCAACGCCACAGGGGTTGGCGTGCTTGACGATCACGCAAGCGGTGTCCTCAAAAGCGCTGACACACTCCAGCGCAGCATCTGCATCAGCCACGTTATTGAACGACAGCGCTTTGCCCTGCACCAGTTCGGCTGCGGGCAGCGTGCCTGGCAGAGGAGCAGGATCTTGATAAAACGCTGCTTTCTGATGCGGATTTTCCCCATAGCGCAGGCTACTTGATTTGTGGAACTGCAGATTGAGCACCTCGGCAAACCCGCTGTCGTCGTCTCGGGTGAGGTAATTTGAAATGGCACCGTCATAGTCTGCGGTATGGCTGAACGCCACCGCTGCCAAGCGGGCTCGAGTCTCCCAGGAAACACCGTCATGTGCTTGAAGTTCCCTGATGACGACATCGTAATCCTCGCTGTTCACCAGGACCGTGACCGCATCGTGGTTTTTGGCCGCAGCGCGGAGCAGCGTCGGACCACCAATATCAATGTTTTCGACGGCCTGATCCCGGGTACATCCCGGCTGGGAAACAGTCTGTACAAAGGGATAAAGGTTGACGGCGACGAGGTCGATAGGTGGAATGTCTGCCTGGATCATCTGCTCGTCGTCCGTTCCACGGCGACCAAGTATGCCGGCATGTACTTTCGGGTGCAGCGTCTTGACCCGCCCATCCATCATCTCGGGAAAACCGGTGTAATCGGCGATCTCGGTGACTTTGACGCCTTTTTCTCGGAGCAGCCTGGCTGTGCCACCGGTTGACAGAATCTCAACATTGAGTTCCTGGAGTTCACTGGCAAATGCTGCAACACCGCGCTTATCGGAAACGCTGATCAGCGCTCTTCTGATCGGCGTAAAGACACTGTTCGTCATCTACGCTGTCCAGATATCACAACCAGTCCGGGGAGTTATCAGGTGTGGGCACAACAATTGATTTCAGTCACTCAGGCTGTGATGCTTTAGTTTCTTGCGTAGCGTATTACGGTTTATACCGAGAATCCGGGCTGCTCGTGACTGGTTTCCTTTGACTTCTCGCATGACGACTTCGAGCAGCGGTCGCTCGACTTCGTTGATGACCATTTCGTAGACCGCTACCGGTTGCTCGCCATTGAGTGCCTTGAAGTACTGTTCAACGGAGCGTCTGACGAAATAATTGAGCGGCTGGCGTTCGGATTTATTCACAGCTGGGAAGGGTCACTGCCCAGGGTTCGGATAGATTCCGAGTAATGAACTCGATCTGATCATCAGGTTTTTCAATGAGGTTGAAACTCCGGCGCAGTGCCTGCCCGTTGGTCATTACCGAGGTGTACCAGGTCACGTGCTTGCGTGCGACCCGCGCGCCTAGAGCGCCGCCATACAGCGAATACAACTCTCCCAGATGCTGCACTAGGGTATCACGTTTGTCGGTTGACGGTGGATCACCCGGATCGTCTCCAGTCTTCAGGAAACAGGTGATTCGCCGAAACAACCACGGCTGGCCTTGGGCTGCTCGGCCGATCATCACCGCATCTGCGCCGGTGTAGTCCATTACTGCCCGGGCTTTGGCTGGGGTGTCGATGTCGCCATTGGCAATGACCGGAATACTCGCCTGGGATTTGATCTGCCGAATCGTGTCGTATTCAACTGTGCCGTGGTACTTGCATTGACGCGTGCGTCCGTGGACTGCCAGAGCCTGGATGCCAGCAGCTTCTGCAATCCGGGCGATCTGGGTCCCATTTCTGTGTTGCGGGTCCCAGCCGGTGCGAAGCTTAAGCGTCACTGGTACATCTACTGCCTTGACCACAGCTTCGAGAATCTGTCCAACCAGTGTTTCGTCGAGCAAAAGTGCCGAGCCGACCATTCGGTTGCAGACTTTCTTTGCAGGACAGCCCATGTTGATATCTATGATGTCTGCCCCACGGTCCACGTTGAACCGCGCAGCATCTGCCATTTCGCCGGGGTCGGCCCCTAGAAGCTGAACACTGATCGGGCCCGGCTCGTCGTGGTGGTCAACTCGGCGTTGACTCAACCGGGTATGCCGGAGAGAAGAATTAGAACTCACCATCTCTGACACAGCCAGTGCGGCACCGTAGGACCTGGCAATACGTCGGTAGGGCCGATCCGAGACTCCCGCCATCGGTGCGGCGAGTACCCTGCTGGTAAGGACGATGGAACCGATCCGAAGATTAGGCATCTGGGGCTTCATTGACTCCCTGGTACGATTACCATTTACCAACGATTCGTGCTTCGAAACCGACTGCATTGTCTTCGGGCTGGGCCAGGTTCAAGGTGATGACGGTGCGGCCACCTGCAGGGACCAGGTTCTCCATTTGGCTCTCAAGAAACGCGGTGGGTAGGTAATTACGCCGTCCGACGACTCGGCCATTCCGATCACTCAAGGTGAGCTCTATCCCTGGATGAGGTTTGTCTTTTGTACTGCGATTCAACAGTCCAATCTTCACGATGACGGCGCCCGGAATATCCGGATGCAGGTCGACTTTTGTGTCCTCGACCCGAAATACGGGGCCGGAAAACGGGGCTGGTACGGTGCAGCCCAGTGTTGAGCAAAATACGCTGAGGTAGGGCCGGGCCGACGCAATGCCAGCCAGTTCATCAAGCAGTAGATAACGAACCTGGACAAACAGCACTCCGGCCAGAAACATGGACCCGATCAGCCAGATCCACAGTTTTTTGGATCGCCGTTCAACCGGGTGCGTGACGACTCGACTGCCGGTGCCGGTCATTTGAGCTTTGTCGCTGCTCGGATGCTCTGGTGCCGGGCCAGGGTGGCCAAGCTTGGGTTCATGGCGCCTGTTTCGGTCCGGTTGCATGGAGAACCGGCCAGCGATCTCTGAGACTTGATGGCGTGTTGCCGGTATACCGACCGCCTTGGATCTGCGATCCTCCACAGGGTTTTTTATTTCCGTTTCCGGTGCCAGCGTTCGCCGTATTTCAGCCAGCCCCTCATGTTCGTTACCTCCCAGTGCCAGGTCCGCTAGAAGTTCATCGTCCAGGGTGAAAAGGTGTTCCCCTTCTGCGAATCCGGGACTTTCCCGCTGCGTATCAGATTCAACAAAAGTATCCGGATTGGCTGTGGGTGCGGCGGGGCTGGCCGAGCAGACTGGATTGGGTGCCTCGTCGACGAGGTTCCAGGTGGCGTTAAACATAATACCGCAGTCCTTACAGTGTATGAGACCTGCCTGCGTAGACAACGCCTCGATAGTGACCGGCGAGATCGTCTCGCAAGCGACACATCGCGTCAGAAGCCTGGCAGATTCTGAATTTCTCATCGAGGCGATTTGTTCACACTCCCGAAACCGCGATGAGCAACACCCATTCATCACGTTGTTCTGCTTTAAAAGTATATCTGGAGCCAAATGCTGAAAGCACGCGTTCGGCCTGACCTTTGAGGAGACCGGAGAGCATCAGGGTCCCGCGTCTGGACAGATGTTGCTCCAGCGTAGGGGCCAGGTCAATAAGTGTATGCGCAAATATGTTGGCGATCAGCACGTCGCACAGCAGGTCTGAGGGCACCTGTTCGGGAAACATGAGCCGCAGCCGGCTGCCGACACCGTTTCGTTCGGCATTGTTCCGGCTTGTATCTAACGCGATGGGGTCAATGTCCACCCCGATTGCCTTGCTG
>Ga0208129_1000368_pt1 | contig 19390 bp, 35 predicted proteins | sample ETNtaG_13_FD_185759 | JGI IMG/M metagenome (GOLD analysis project Ga0208129, IMG submission 185759) | Marine microbial and viral communities from oxygen minimum zone, Eastern Pacific Ocean - ETNP201306PF47B (SPAdes) (version 2) | ecosystem: Environmental > Aquatic > Marine > Oceanic ...
TAATTTCATGTCCTTTTTGATTAAAATGTCGGCCACTTGCAAATACTTTTTCACCTAATGTTTTATTAATTTTAGACATTATATGCCAAAAAGAATCTTGCATAATATTAAATCTATACAAATATTTTGGATCCGGATTTCCATAGTCTAATTTTTCTCCTGTTCTTTTTGACCAATGTGGTGTAACTAATCGTCTTCTAGACTGTGAATACCCAGGTTCCTCAAACATATAACTCATAGCATATGGCACACTATTTCGTTCTAGCCATGTTGCCAAATAGTTTACTTCATGAAACATTGTTCTTGCAAGGTCTACTGGATCATTCATGTGCTTTATAAATTGTTTATGAAATTCTGTTATTTGAGGTCCTGCTAACCATTCTCCTTCAGCAGGTGGATTGTGTATATTAAATCTAACGTAATAATTGTTGTGTGTAAAACAATATCTTATTGGAGATGTCCAACCAATTAATACAAATGTGTCTTCATAACCTTTTGTTATCAAATAGTCTAAAGTAGATTCTACAATATGTTTGTTACTGATTCCAGGTAATGCAATGTTATCATAAGACATATCAAATTGATCCGCTAGGATTTTTGCATAGCATAATTCTGTATTAGCAGGATTATACGAATCAGTAACAAGTTCTTGTCCGTGTGTCATCGAACATCCATTTGCTAATAATTTCATTAACAGCAATCATCCTTTTTTGTTAATCCTAAAATGCTTAATCTTAAAATTGTAAATCCACCATAGCAAGTAAGACTGGCTATTCCTCCACCTATGATTATGTCAGGCCAAAATGATTCTGTGAACGTTACCAATATACCAGCAAGTATAATACCAGCTGATGCAATAGCATCGTTCCTGCAACATATAAAGGCACTTTTAAAGTTTATATCTTTATAATGATGTTTAAACATCATTATAGCAACGGTTGAGTTACCAACTAATGATAATACGCCAACGATGGAAATTATACCACCAGTTAGATGTGATTCTCCTATTAAACCTAAGTACACATAATAAAATGCATATAATCCAAATGACGACATTATAATTCCTTTTAATAATGCAAGTCTATTTTTAATTAATGTACTCGACGATATTACTAATATACTTGCACCAAAAATAAATGCATCGCCGGAATTGTTTGCGGCGTCACTTAATAGTGAAGCAGAATTCATCATCAAACCGTATGTAAGGTCGGTCCCAATCATTATAATGTTGATTATAAATGCTAAAATTAATGAATTACGTCCTAGATTGTCAGTTTGTGGTTGCATACCTAGTAATTATCCTAGCAATATGTCTAAACTTAACATTGTCAAAAGACCAAATGTAAAGCCTCCTGTTGCCCAATTCTCGTGTCCACGTCTATGAGTTTCAGGTATAATTTCGTGTGATATAACAAACAGCATAGCTCCTGCGGCAAATCCTAATGCAATTGGAAGTATAGGAAGGAATATTGTAACAATAGAAACACCAAGTAATCCCATTACAGGCTCAAATAATCCTGTTGCACCTGCTATTAAAAAAGCATTTATTCTTGTATAACCAATTGTTAATAGTGCAAATGCTACAGCAAGGCCTTCTGGTGCGTTTTGTATGCCAATGCCTATTGCTAGTGCTATCGCATTACCTAAATCACCTCCACCGAAGCCTACACCTACTGCAAGTCCTTCCGGCATATTGTGAATGGTTATAGCAATGATAAACAGCCATATTTTGAGAATCTTCTCTTTACTGCTATCATCGTATTGTTTTTTAATAACAAAATGTTCATGTGGCGAATATCGTTCGACTGACCATATGCTCAATACGCCAATTAGTAAACCTCCAAGTACTGCTAACACAGAAAGATATTTGTTCATCCATAATTCATCTGCATAGTTTAATCCTGGAACGATAAGTGAGAAAAATGATGCGCCAAGCATTACACCTGCCGCAAAACCTAATGTAGTATCTTCAAATTTTGCTGATATTTTTTTTAAGAATAGTGCAGGAATGGCTCCTACGGTAGTCATCATACCTGCGGCCAAACTTGCTAGGAAGCCATATAGTATAATTTGTTCTGGTAGCACAATTACATTCCTAGTGCTAATAATCCATCTTCAGTTACCATAGATTTGTCCCATGGTGGATTAAATGTTAAGTCAACTCTTACAGGGTTTGCTACACCACTTTCTATTATTGCGTTTTGTACCCAACCTGGCATTTCTCCTGCTACTGGGCACATTGGTGATGTTAAACTCATTTTAACATCTGCTGATTTGTCAGGATTAATTGTTACATCATAAATTAATCCTAATTCAAAAATGTCTATTGGTATTTCTGGATCGTAAATTGTTTTTAATTTTTCTGCGAGTATTGGATACTCTTTTATTATTGTTTCTCTGTTCATTAAGCCTGGTTTAGTTGTAGTTCTACGTAATCCCAATTAACTAGTTCATCCCAAAAAGTTTCTAGATATGTTTTTCTATCATTTTTGTAATCAACGTAATATGCGTGTTCCCAGACATCTGCTCCCATTAATGGTTCTTGACCGTATATAATTGGATTAACACCATTTGCGGTATTAACTATATCTAGACCTCCATCTTTTTTAACGAGCCATACCCAACCACTACCAAATTGTTTAAGACCTAAATCTATAAATTTTTCTCTTGCCTCATTTATTGAATCAAGTTCTCGAATAATAGTTGCTTGTAGTGTTGATGGTATGTTAACTTTTTTTGGTGATAAACAATTCCAAAAGATAATGTGATTTAAATTTTGTGAAGCATTGTTGAATACTGATCTATCATCTCTTTCGTTAGATTTTTTAACAATATCTCTTAAATTCATATCAGCATAATCTTTATCAGTCATGAATTTATTAAGATTGTCTACGTAAGTTTGATGATGTTTGCCATAATGTAAATCAAGGGTTTCTCGGCTCATATGTGGTTCAAGAGCCTGACGTTCGAATGGCAATTCCACTAATTCAAATTCTTTATTTTGTTTTCGTACGAAAGGATGGCTTTCATACAAATTCGTAATGTTACCTATTTTCATTTAACGTGACTCCCTAAAGTAATTATTATAACTTACTTTTTTTTAGAAGTCAATTTTTTAGCAGTTTTCTTTGCGGTCTTTTTAATTTTTTTAGCACCTTTGGCTGTGGCTTTTGCGCCTTTTTTTGCTGTGCTTTTAGTTGTTTTCCAAAGTGAATCAAAAAATCCCATTATATTTCTCCTTTTATTATATTGGTACTTTATTTAGTATGAGTTTTTTCAGTATGGATATAACCTGGTCTTAAGGTTTCTATTTGTTTATTCATGTAGTCATGGTCTGACCATCTGTAATCAAATGTTGCGTTTGACCCATTTGTTTTAATTTGATATACATCATGATACTCATAAAGTATTTCCCATACATCTTCTGGGGTATCTTCTGTACCAAATGATCTGTGTAAATCGATTTGTCCTACTTTAGGATGACCTAAAGTTAAATTTTTATCGTTTGGGTCAAACTTATTATCAATTAACCATTGTCTAAATTTTTTATTTTCTTCAATACGCCAAGTTTCAGTTCTATCTGTACGTCCTAAATCAATATCGAAATCACCTGCCGCTAATGTTTGTCCACGCATAGCAATTGTTGTTAATTCATCTATACGAGCACCATCTTCATCACGAAATACTTCATAATGATGTTTGCCAACTGCTTTATTAACTCCTAAATATATGCCTCCAAAATCTTTACATAATGCATCTATTCCAAAACTATTAAAATCTTCTTTAGTAAGTTCAAATTTTGGAGCATTCAACCAACAAAATAATAATGCTGGTCTTTGCCATTTAGGCAAGTATTTTTTTTTGCGATTGCTTAATGCCCAACTTTCGAACTCGTGACATAAATTGTTTAGTTGTCTTATATGCCATTTTGTAGTATGATCTGCTTTAATGTAATAAGGACTTAGATTTTGAGTAGTGCCTTGCAAATCTTCAAAATATCTATGTAGGTTGTTTAACTTATTCTGCTTTAAAGGATGTTCTTCGAAATCTTTTACATCTATAAGAGTGTTTTCTACAGTAAAGTTATCATCAATATGATAATCTAAATTTGAATTGTTAATAACTTCAATTGTTTTATTAATTTGTTCGCAAAGATATTCACCATTACGTTTGCTATCGGCCCAGCCATGCCACAAATAGTTCTTTTCTAAATGAAGATTTTCTTCAAGTATTTCTTGTAATGCATTATACCATTTGCGTGATAGCGATGTATCAAATACATTGAGGTAGATGCTATGAGTTTTAGCAAATGCATTTTGTAAAACTATTTCTATTGAATCCAGTATTGCCATACTGTATATATTTACAGTATGATTTTGAAATTTATTTTTTGGATCAAAGCACCTTGTATTCGGTGTTGTTGTAGTATTTCTAATAAAGTTTCTGTTTTATATGTGTCAATAAAATGTAGTGGTTTTTTAGATCCTACTACTAATATAAATTCTTTTGATTCTTTGGCGTCAAGTAATCTAGCCACATAAGCATATTTGTCTGTGGTTGGTAAAGTTATTTTATCAGAAATTTTACCATCATATAATTTATAAAATCCATCCCCATTTGCCCAATTAAAAACATAAACATACATTTTTGTCGATGGTTTTATGTGTATTTTTAAATGCTCACCTTCTTTAAAAATGGTATTGTTTATTTTAAGATTTAAATGAAAGTTGGGGTCTTGTAGTTTAATTTCTTCAACTTTAGCAACAATACTAATCCTACATTGTCTGGGATTATTTAGAATGACTCTTGTTTCATTTAAGATACCAGTTATTTGTCCTTGTTGTTCTATCCAAGAAAAGAAACTGTAATCACAGTTGTTATCATCACACATTTGCCAATCAGTTGAACCAACAGTTTCACCAAATGCATTTCTTATGGCGTCTGCTTCTGCTTTTTGTTTAGCAATTTCACAAGATTGATTTTCTGTTATACTAACACCAAATTGATGTACACCTACACCAGTCACCGTTTTTGCTAATGCATTCCAGCAAAGGCAAGTAACGATGACTAAAACAGTGAGGACCAGAATGATTCTATTTGGTTCCATATTGGTTCTATAAATTCTGGTTGTTCTGGCATGAAGTTCCAAGCAATTAACATACCGACTGCTATGCCAAATATTAATTTAACCATTAATGACTCCTATTATCCATAGTGTCACAAATATTGCAATACCTATTTCTGCTCCGGTCATATTATCCTCCTATTGGATTACTTCACTACTATTGATTGTATTAGCAATTGCTTCTTTATCAATTACTGCAACCTCTTTAGGTGCTTCAAAGTTATTAACATCATATTCTAATAATACAAATGTTCTAAATTCGCCACCAACATTTAAAATTTGCTTGTTGATAACTCTATATTTGTTGACCATCACTCGTTCAATTACGTTTTGTGATATTTTAGTTGTTTCTTGCACAGTATTACTGGCATTAACATTACCACTATCAGTAATAAAACGTTTGAAGTCAGAATTAATTTTATGATACATCTTATCTGCCAATTCAAGTTTAGCATCATGCATCGCTTTGTCGACACTTAATTGCATATCTTCAGCAAGTCCAGTTGCTACAGCATAAATTTTATCATCTGTATCTGATGGATACTTTTGAAACCATTTAGGTGCCTCCGTTTTACTGTTGAGATAAAGTTTTGATACTTTCTCTCCGTCGTTAATTGTATTTTTAGAACAGCCAGTTAATAATAAAAGACCAGTTACTAAACCTACAAGTAATAGTTTTAAGTTCATTCGAACCTCCTAGTTTAGTACTCGCCACGCACCATTTGGCAAACGACAAGTCCTACCTGCTTGTTGAACACCACCCTGCCAAAACGTAACGATTTGTGATTGACACAAATACCCTTCTTGACTAATAAAGAATTCACCTGGAACACCTTGTATATTGTCTGGATTTGTCCAGTTGGTGCCGTCTAGTGAAATTACTTCAACTGTCTCTTTAGGTATTTGTTCTTCTTTAACTATTCTTGCTTTCGCATTGCTTGTCATAACTGTTGCAATTGCTACAGCAAAAATTAGATTAATAAATGTGCTCATTATGTTAATGTTATAATAAAATGTGTTTTTGTCAAGTTATACAGTTGGTAAAACCAATTATTCTTTGTATTTGTGCAAATCTTCAAATGTAGCAGTACCTAAAGAACTGGTAACTCTTAAATTTTGTGTAGATTTACCAATTCGTTTAAGATGTGCCCTTGCTGTATCATTGTATTTTATTTTATAATGGTCTTTCATATACTTGGCAAATTCTAAAACTTCACCCTCTAATTCTTCAAGAAACCAAACCCTATCATCAGATTCAGATGCAATTGAATGCTTTACATATGGTTTATCTAATTTAATAGCCACGTCACTCCTACAGTTCCTAATATTATTACTAAAAAAATAATACCGGCAATACCTAGCCAATACCTATAAGCATCCATGTCTTCTTGTTTCATTAACCTCTCCTCATTTTTGCAATATCTTTTGCGTCTTTTATATCAAATACAGGTACCAAGTTACTTTTATGCATTACTGCAATTCCTAATAGTTTTTGTTTACCAGAATAAACTTTTGGTGCTTCATTTTTCTTTAATCCACCATCTTTCATTTGCGTTAGTTGTTGTTCTTTTATTGGTTCAGTTTTAGTTGTATTAGAACCTGTGTATTGTCCAAAGTATCCTTTAAAGTTATTAGGGTCAATGTCTCTATGTGGGTCTAGACCCACTTTTACTAAAGTTTTGTTCAATTCTTGTTGTGCTTTATCACGTGCTTTAATTTCTGCTTTATTCAAATGTGCTTTATGTTTTTTAGTAGATGTGGTGCTCATGCCACGTACAAGATGCATTGTCATTCGTCTAAATCCACACTAATACGTTTAATTGCATTTAATGAAGCATTGGTGGCTCCTAGTTGTCTATCAATAGCAATTTTCATAAATTTCATCCAAGATCCCATATCTCTTCTAAATTTTCTATTATTAACATCAAATCCTTCATCTGAAATCATTTTTAAAACTGTGTATGTTAGGTCTTCTAATAATCTTTTAGATATTTGATCTGGCGATTCTTCATTCTTTGGAAATTTAATAATATTGTCCATATTAAAAGTATATGATCTTTTATTATATTGTCAACGATTTTGATAAAGATTTGGTAAAAGTTTGGTAAAAGTTTGGTTGTAGAGTGTTTTTGTATGGTATATAAATTGCATTAAGGTAATCTGTATTAGAAAGATAGGTCATTTTTTGTTTTGGTGGATATGTTATGTGTATCTTTGCTATGTTTTCTTCAGATGTGTCTAAGTTATTATACAAACATTGTAATTTGTCATATGTTTTTATCCCTGACATATTAGATAAAATACTTTTAGGGTCATAACCATCTGCTTCAATTTGTCCTTTTAACTCTAGTATGTTTGAAAATTTATGTAATAAAACTTTTTCTATTATATTGTTCTCTACCATTTTAATATGAGAAGAATCTGTAGGATTGTTAATAATCACGTATAGTTTTTTAGCATTTATTTTATCAAGCATTATTGGATGATAATGAGTAGGAACTACATACCATTTAGGTGAGTGCTCAACTTTGTTCAAAATTTTATGTATAGTATCATAATTTATAGGTCCGGATCTGCCTTCGCATTCTAAAATGTCTACAGTAATTGTTCGTTGTTCAACAGTTTTAGATTTTAAATTATTGCACTTATCTAATTTAGAAATTTCAGTTGCTAATTTTTCACCGCCAGTACCTTGACTATAACAAACAAATATTATTTTAATCATTTTGAAACTTTTTTAATTTTTCATTTAGTCCATAAAATTGTAAGAATTCTTTATTAATTTTTTTAACGAAGTGTTTCATAAATTGTTTACAAGGTACAGTATTTTGATTAACATGATCATGATATTGATAATATTCGCTTTGGTGGTAGTATTTTTCCATATTAAATGTTTCATCAAAATCAATAAGTTTTAATAGATGATGATTGTTCCAGTCAATTTTATATCCCTGAATAATATGTAAAGAAATATTAGATTTTTTACAGGCTTCACTTAATGCAAATAGTTTCACAGCAGTATTATCAACATCAATCGATTTTGAGTATATCCATTTGTAATAATCTTTTTTTACTTTGTGATCATCACTACTGCTACTAGGCCAAACACCTTTAAATGTGAAATTTCTTAATGTGTCAGTTTCAACCAATTCTTTATATCGTTCATCATTTGATTCTATATCAAGTTTTCCTGTAGCAGTTAATTGACATATGACGTGTGTAGGTTTATGTTTTATAATGCCGTTTATTAAACTATTAAGAATCCATTCATTTGATACAGCAGGACCACCTACATCAACTATATTCAATCCACAAATTTTTAAAACTTTTACCCAAGAAGGTTTCTCTTGTTTACTATAACTCATTCCGCAACCACTAACTAATATTTTGCTTAACAATTACTTCTCCTTGTTTATAATGGTCAACAGAATGTGATCTATTTTCTGGACACATACTGCAAATCTTTTCTGGTTTTCCTATTAATTTAACAAATTTATCTAGGTCTGTTTTAGAATCTATAGGATTATAATTAAACCCTTCTGCATTTGGTAAATCAAGGATATTGGCTATTGGAGCACATTTATATAATTTGTTTTTATATAGAATAGGTACATCTGGATTACCACAAATGCTGTGTGCTTTTTTTGGATTGCTCTTAAAAGGTACTAGATTATTATTTTCATAGTTATATGGTATTACAAATTTACCAAACTTGCTTTTCCAAATTTTAAATCCAGGTCTATACCATTCATATGAATGATGAACTCCATCCATTTCTTCTGCAACCTTTGCCATGGTCCAATCTGAGTGTTGTTTAATAATAGCCAATACATTTTTTGTTATTATTTCTTCATGATCTAGTCTATGAATACTTACTTGCATCTCAAATGGTTCAACACAGTTAAACCATCTTTCAGGATCTATTCTATTAAGTAGGTATCCATTTGTAATTAATCTTATAGTTGTATCAGGCCATGCTATTTTAATTAGATCAAAGATATTAAACAACCTTGGATGCAGTAATGGCTCACCTCCAAACACAGATACGATCTTTGGTGATAAATGATCTTTCCAGATGTTTATACTTTTTATAATATCTTCTAGTGGCATTACACCACGTCTATCAAAGTCACTTAAACTGAGGCAACCTTTACAAGAAAGATTGCAGGCATACGCAATATTTAGATCTAATCGATTTATCTGATGCACGGTGCTATATTGAGGCTACTACTAATATTCCTAATACCCATCCAGCGAAGCCAAACCAGAAATCATCCCAACTCCATTTGCCTTTAGACCAAAGATCTAATGCTTCTTTAAGAATTGTTATAATGATACCGGCAAAAATCATAGGCGTATAATATATGCCTATTGTTGTGAGGCCATAACTCCATAAAAAATGTAATTGAAGATCATCTCTAATAATATTTTTAGTTATTCTTGCTATTGTTTTATACCACTTTTTCATTTTTTTTGTATTTTTGTTTAATTATTCGCGTCATAGTTCTAGAGGTAGGTTTTTTGAATATTGCTTTTCTTAGAAAAAGTATAAATCTAGTTTTAAGAGTAGGTTTCCAGGTTCCGTCATTCCAACATTCGTACCAAAGACCTTTTTTTCCTATTTTAGCATATCCTACTCGTGCTGGATATTTTCGATTCTTCCAATCTTTTTTAAACAATATTCCTCCTAGTTATTGTTTTTATTTTAATTAAAATTTTTCGCCGACTTTAAATCCTCTAAATGTTTTGAATCTTGGAAATCTTAAACTATAATCGTCGCTGTCTTGATTTTGTGTAATAGCATCTGCTCTAACTTCTGCTATTTCTCCTATTAATGTATCTTTAACTGCCCAAAAACTATCTCTTTGATCATCACTTAATCCACTACCAACATTAACTTTAATAAACTTACCATCATCTTTACCTTCACAAATAAGAGCACCTAGTTTACCTACGTTTCTACCTGTACCTTCTTCTGTGTCAACAATCTTTAATGATACTTCAATAAATGGTTTTGCTTTAAGCATAAAATGACTTCGTTTGCATTCGTATAAAGCATCAACGTCTTTAATCATTATACCTTCAAAGCCTTTATCAATTGCGACTTTGTTATAATCTGAAAATATTTTTTGTCCTTCTGCTGTATCTAGATCACATTCTATTTTTTCTACTACAAACATATTATCTGAACTTTCAGGAATAGTTTCTAACAGTTGTTTATGTCTAGCACGACAACCTAGTGTTGATACACCTTTTTGAAATTCATCTAATGGTAAAATATCAAACAAGGCATATTGAGCATCAGTTGCCTCAACATTATCTTTTCTATGCACTTGTTTCATTAGTGCTTGGAATGAACTGCTAACCATTTCACCATCTAAAACAATTCCACCTTTATGTGAGTCTTTGCCTAATAAGTTTTCTAATTCTTTTTCAATATGACCAAAGTTAATAAATTGTTTACCATTACGTGAATACATTGTAACCACACCATTATTAATAATTGTAATAACTCTTACACCGTCTAATTTATAGTCTAATAGTTTTTTACCTACCATTTTCTTTTCATGGTTTGCTGAATCATGTGCTAACATACATTTGAAAGTTGGAATTTTAAGATCACTTCTTTTAGTTTTTTTAACTACATTATTAATAGTTTTTTCTGAAACACCACATTTTAAATCTTTTATTAGTATTCTTCTATACCAGTTGTTCCACTCATCTACAGTTGCTTCGTTCATTGTTTCTTCTATAGCATCTCTGGCATCATGCCCTGTAAGTTCACGATCTCTTAATTGCGATGCGAGACCAACAAATTCAGCAAATGCTAAACCAGGACCATCTTTTTTAGATTGTGGTACCTGTTTGACTCCAAATGTTATCATTGGGTCTAGTGCTAATCTGCAACCTGAAAAAAAGTTTACATTGTTATTAGCAATTTCTTTCATAATAACACCTTCTTTAAACAACCTTGAATTGTTTGATTCTAATTCTTTTATAACATTATACATTTGTTTTTTCTTTCCTTTTTTGTACAATATATGGCCAAGAACAAATAATCCCCAATTGATATTGTTCTACTTCTTCTTTGTTTAATATACTTGCAGTCATTTCTTGAAACTTTGTTGCATTACCACTTAATACTTTAAACACTAATCTTCTAAAATCTGCTTTAATTTTTTCAACAAGTTCTTTATCACCTGGTTTAGGTTTATATGTTTTAATATAGTCTGCTACCCGTTCTGCTGTTGAGAATGCTTTATTGTAGTCTAGTTCTTTTGGATTCCATTCACCATGAGTAATAGGTAATGGTGTTCCTGATAGAGTAGATTTTTTTAAATGTATTCTAGCCATCTTATCAATTTCATTTTTTCTAACGTATCCATACATATTAATAATTTGATGACTTAATGCAATTATGTCGTCTACTTTGTATAGGGTTGATCCCATATCTGTAGTATTAAATTTTTTTGCCACGTTGCCTCTTTGTCATATATTCATGATGTTCTACTTGTTCACGTTGCTCTATAGCATCATCTATTTTATCTTTAAATGTTTTAAATTTTTTGTATTCTTGTTTGCTTAAACCATTTACCCATTTCTTAACATCTACTTTAGTTTTAAATATAGATCCAAATGGTTTCTTTGAATGATAATTTATTGTCCAAGCATTACTCATAATGGGTAATTTCCTAAAATAGTGAATATGTAAATAGTGGCTAGTATAAACCAACCTGTAAGAATACCGCTACCAAAAATTATAAAAAATTCTTTATTGCTCATCCATTTCCTCCGCTTCTATAACATCTTCGGCATATTGCATACCTAATTCAAATGCTTCTTGCTCTGAACAAAGTTCCATTTGTTCTTCAAGTTCGTGATCTGCTTCTGTCATTGCTGGGTAATAAGGTTTTTCACAATGCTTCATTTCTGAACCAATTTTTTTACCTGTTTCTTTATCATATAAATCTTTTGTTTTATATGTTGGTGCGTTTTCAAAAAATACACCGTTTTTAATTACATTACCGTTTCCTAAATCAATAATTGCCATATTATGCTCCGACTTTCATATTATGTAAACTAGCATAAGGATTCGATTTTTCAAATTTGCTAATTGCTTGTTTAATAGTTTTAGCGAAAACTTCTTTAGTCATTAATAAACCAAATGCGTTCTTGTAAGTTGCTATAAATGTTTTGTACATACTCTCTGTTTTCCTTTGTTTATAATACTAATTTAACATCAATACCAAACCTGTCAACCATAGAAAACCGCAGAAAACAGCGATTCTGTAAAATATTAAGTCGTTGATTTTGTTGGATTTTTTAAATTAGTGGATAGATGCGTCGTGTAAGAACAGCATTTTCTCTAAATCTATTGATCTTCTAGGGTCATAAAATGTGTCATTGGAAAACATCCAATCAAATGCTTCTGATTCTGCTTGTTTTCGTGTTCTAAAAACCACATCACTATATTTTAATACTTTTGACTCTGTATTTTTTCTATAGACAAAACCCCACTTTTTGTTCTCTCTGTAGCATACGACATAATCTTCTGGTAGGGGTTTTTTTATTTTTGGCATACTGTAATTATTTAAAAATTAAAGATTTTCTATATGCTTTGATTTTAGTTACAAATGTGTTCCAACTAATATGTTTCATAGCACTTCTTTTTAAATCTTTTGGTATAAAGCCAGAGTCAGGTTTTACTCTATAAAAAGTTACTCCATTGGCACCAGTTAGCATTTCTTTCCAGTCTTTTAAAAAACGATCATATGTAATGTCGTCTTCATATACTTTACGATAGTTGTTAGTACTCTTATAGCAGTTATTAGTTAATCCATTGATCCCAGGTTGTAAGTCATGACCTATAAGGTATATTTCATTTGCTCCGTGTTGTACAGCTAAATGTGTTGCTAGTGTTCCTGCATTCCATCGATGATTTTTAGGAATGTTTTTAACTTTTGTTCCCCATTGCTTTGGGTTTCGATATCCAGTCCATACAGGAAATTTATCTGCATATCTATTTGGGTGTTCAGATATTTCTTTTAACATTTCTGGGTCAACTAATACTAAATGATCCATGCGATGATCTCTATAGATAGCATTGCATCCATAAAATTCACCAATCATTCTTAAGTCTTCCCAAAAGCCATCGTACATACGATTAACTTTTTTCCGGCTTTCTCCGTTGCCCCACACAAAGGCAATCTTAGATTCGTTTTTTGAGATCATTTATAATTGCTTCTTTATCCTTTAATATTTTTTGTTGTTGAAATTCTATAATGAATTCACTATATTCATCTAAAGTAATGAAATTAAAATTAGACCATTGTCCCCAATCTTTTGGGATTGTCCATCCATCTGTGTTAACTTGAAAAAAGTTTACATTAGGATAATGTTCAAATATTTTAGCCATTTGATATTCCCAATAATGATGTGGAACTGCGTGTCTATTGGCATCCCAATAGTTTTCTGTATCTTTGTATATGTTATTATGTAATTTTTGTCCTTTACCTACACCATATAAATCAAATCCAAGTAAAAATACAGTTTGAGCCTTTCGACCTAACCATCCTCCATGGCTATTAGAAAGTGCTACCAATGTAGCAAACTGACCAGTTCCCCAATGGAATGGGTCATCAATTCTTTCTTGTCCTTCATAAGGTAATTCTGGCACTTCTAAAAATTTATGTTTAGGAAATGATTTAAGCCATTGTGGTCTAGTGTATAATGGGCATGGAACTTTATTGTCTTTGGCTTCTAGTAGTTCATTAATCATCTTACGGTCAGCACATACTAAAAAGTTAGGAGTCATATCACGATATACAGCATTACAGCCTACAGTCATACCTATTAGGTTAGTTGTTTTAATATCAAAGTCTTTGCGACTTTCACCGTTGCCAATTACTGTTGCAATCCTACTTGCCATAACAATAATTATTCTGATCTATGTTCTATGACTTTATCTATAAGACCAAATTCAAGTGCTTCTTGTGAAGTAAAGAACTTATCTCGTTCCATATTCTTTTCAATTATATCTAATGGTTGGCCTGTATGTTTAACATATATTTCATTTAATCGCTTTTTAGTTTTAAGTATTTCCGCGGCATGAATATCTATGTCTGAGGCTTGTCCTGAATATCCACCTGATGGTTGATGTATCATTATTTTTGAATGTGGTAATGCAAATCGTTTACCTTTTGCTCCTGATTGTGCCAACAATGATGCGGCAGAACTTGCCTGTCCTATTATCATAGTTGATACATCAGATTTAACAAATTGCATAGTGTCATATATTGCTAAACCAGATGATACATATCCTCCAGGTGAATTAATATAGAAACTAATATCTTTTTTTGGATTATCTGATTCTAAAAATAATAGTTGTGCAGATACCAACGATGATACTGAGTCATTAATTGGTCCTGTTAAGAATATAATACGTTCTTTAAGTAGTCTACTAAAAATATCATATGAACGTTCACCTTTTGATGTTTGTTCTATGACTATGGGTACTAATGAATTTTGCATATTATTATTGTATTGCGGTTTAACTTATTTGTCAATACAAGTAATTAATTATTTCTGGTACAAAGTTTTTAGGATTCTGTTTTCGGAAAGAATCTTGTTGGTTAATGGTAAATTTAAATGTTTGAAGCAATGATTCTTTACCATCGGCTTGATTAATGTATTCGACGATTGGTTTAAGTAATGTGGAAAATTTATGTTTACTGAACTTGTTTGCAATAGCATCTTTCATTTTTAAAGGCATAACTTGTGGAGACATATAGTATGGTGTTTGAACGAATTGGTATTTGTGAGATGTGGCATTAAAATTTTCCATATTCCATTCAAGCATTTTATCATAATAATAAATGTTTATATTGCTTAAAGTATTATAAACATTTGCATTCCAGTTAGTGTCTTTTAATTTTTGTACAATTTTTACAGTTTTATCCCATTTTCCTGGATATCTCATATAGTTAAAAACTTTACCTATACCATCGATTGATAGAGTAACATAGATATTACTAAATTGTTGTAATATTTTAAATAATTCACGATGTGGCATTTGCTGACAATTAGTTGTATATTGTAAGTGTAATTTGGTTTTGCCAAGATTTATTAATCTTTCTAATAGTGTAATATGATTCCAATCTAAAAAAGGTTCACCACCTAATATTTCTAGTGAGTCTAAACCATATAATGTTTCATCTGATACTTTAGATGTATTTGATTCATTAAGGTTGTGCCACTTGTTTTTATTATAATGATTATGTTCAGCATACCATTTAGTGCTATCATCTGGTCCACAAGTTTTACAAGTTAGGTTACATAGATTAGTTGCTGTAAATTGTAGTGAACGTATTTTTTTATTATGTCTATGTTCGTGTAGTTCTTTAAGTGATTTTTTTGAATGGAAAGATAACCATCTATTATCTTGTAGGCGTTTGCTTTCATGCCCAGATTTTTCTGTATTCCAACAATGTGAACAATATTTAGATTTTAACCCTTTATCAAAAGTTTCTTGTAACTTTTTTGTACTAAATTGTTTATCAAAGTCTCGTAACCAGCAACAAGGAATTATACTTTTCTTACGTATTGCTTGTTGATAGAATGGATTTACGCACCAATTTTTCATTTTAACACTTTAAGTAAGATTGTGTCAACGTTGATTCTTCCATTACCTTTGGTTTCGGTGGTTTTAATTGATTCCCAAATGTTACGCATTGCTATTTTTCCATCCGTAGTTAAAAGTTTTGGCAATATAGTTTCTGGTTTTCGTACAGTTTTTGATACACTACTTCGATCATCATAATCTTTGAGTGTTGTACCTTTAATGATTATTCCATTTGGTCCCATAGCATTATATTGAGATAATTTGCGAGTTTTAATGTTGAATAACCAAAGCATTTTACATTTAGGTATTAAAATAGGATCTATAGATGTTAGTTTATATCTTTCATCTTCATCCTTGTATTGTAATTTTTTTATCATACGTTCTACAGATATAGCTCTTGGTTTTCGTGCTTTACGTTGACTTTGTTTTAATTTTGCCCATCGTTGTATTTGTGCTACTGCTTTATCTTGAATATCTATCATTTGTTTCATTTCTTTGTTAGAATATGAATCATAGCCTTCTTCAATTTCTTTTTCATCTTCAGTACGTTCTTTTTTAGGAATTAATCTTATATGTAATATTTGTTTATATTCCTTGTTAAAGTCTTCGATGTCATCTATTAATCTAGAACAGTATGCTCCAGGTATATCACAATCTTTGCAGTAGTCGTAGATAGTTTGTATTGATAGTTCATGTAATTCATTATCAAATGTAGCATAGTTTATATCTCGAATGTCGATAATATAATCTTGTGTTTGTCTTTGCATTCTTTCTTGAATGTCAACCTTTGGTTTTTGTTTTTTAGGTTCTGGCTCAGGTTCTGATACTGGTTTGAATTTAGGTTCTTCTTTAATTTCAGGTAGTGGGATTTGTTTTGTTTGTTTCTCATTATCGTTTATTTGGTTCTTGAGAAACTCAGGTATGTCCAATAAGTCGTTATCTAATTTCTTTGCCATTTCAATATTTTGTAACATGGCTATATAGTTCAGGCAAAGATTTTTCTATAGATTGAGATCTATATTTGTCGTATAAGGCGGTTATTTCAAAGAATTGTTTCATATGTTTTTTACTATCTTTATGACTGTCTTTGTTCATTAAAATTTTTAAGAGTGTATGTAATTTTTTATATAGTGTCGGTTGCTTTGCTATTTTTAATTTAAAGCATTGTTTAATTTTGTCAACTGCTTGTTGTCTTACTTCGTAAGGTAGTACGTCAATTCTATAATGCATAGGAAAGTCTAACAAGATTGGTGTGACTTCAATGTTTCTTTTTTCACATAATTTATCAAAATATTTTAAATGTTCATAAATGTTAAACACATTGTATATTTGCCAACATGGTGAAACCATCAAGTCTGCTTTGTCATTATTTTCTATAAAATAATTTATATTTTTAGATATCGATGACCATTTAGATGGTGCTCTAATATATTCTTGTACAGCATCTATACCGTCTATAGACATAGTTAAATCTACTTTGCGAAATTTGTCCATTAATTTTACAAATTGTTTTTGTACATTAGTCATATTAGTATTAAATTTAATTTGTATATTTTGTGCGTAATTGTTATTAACAGGATAATCCAAGAAATTATACATAGTTCTTAAAAGAGTTGGCTCACCACCTTTTAAGTATATCCTTCTATTAACTTTTAATAAATCATATAGTTGTTTCATTAGTTCTGTATTATCACCATGGTCAATAATTTCTAAATCATCTGTTTGAAATCTCATCAATTCATGATTTACTTCCCATCCTTCTTTTTGTATTATGCTCCATTGTTCTTTAGCCAGTTCACTACTTAATCCACTAAAGCACATTCTACATTTTAAGTTACATAATGAACTAAAATTTATATCTAATGAAATTGGTGAATCACAAATTTTATTTTTCTCCCAACGGTCTACGGTGTCCCAAAATGTTTTTCCTTCTTTCATTCTGACCCAACCTTCGTTTTCTTGTTGTCTTAAACTTGCTGTACCTGATTGTTCTTCTTGATAGCAGGCTGTACATCCAGGAATAGGTCTTCCTTCTAACATCCTTTCTCGTATGTGATTCATTTCTTTTGATTGCCAAAATTCTTTAATTGTTTTATTCTTTACATCAAATTTTTTATCTTTTAAAATTGTATCGGCGTGAGGTGTCCAGTTACAGCAAGGCCAATATTCTCCACGTACAGGCTTGCCGGATGCTGTTATCATCATATGTGTCCATGCGTAAACGCAAAATGATTTGTTATTTGTAATGTCCATTTAAATTAGTTATATTGTAATCTTCACCAGGTAACTTCCTCCATCTGAATTTATGATGCAATTTTTTATTTTTGGATTTGAACCACACCAGTGGATAAACTCTTTTTGTATTTGTCCTTTACCTGTAATGACGTGTAATTTTTTTATGCCTTTGGACCTACAATCATTAACAGCACGGTTGAATTCATTGTATGCATTTTGCACCGTTAACCCGTGTAGGTCCATTGTTCATTATGCAGAAGATTTTGCTTCTTGAATTTCTTTTCTGCGTTCTTTCGTTGCTTTTGCTATTTCTAACAAAGCCTTTCTTGCTCTTGTTCCAGCCGCTTTGACACCTTTTGATGTGAACTTTTCGTTCTCAATCGTATAAGATTCCCAAGCCGCAATTAATTTATCATGTATGTCTGACATAATGTTCTCCTTAATTTCTTATATAAGCAATACTATTATATAATAGTAGTAGTTAATGAGCAATAAATAAATTGACATGGGTAGTATTTTTTTATTAATAAAAGAGTTAGGATTTCCAATTGCAGTAGCATTAGGTGGTGGTTTTTTCATATTTTTTATAATAAAATACATTTTAAGTGGGGTTACGGCTCAAGTAAAAGGTATTCATGGTATTATTATGGGATTAGAGAATAGGATAAAGACTATGAACAATGATATTATTAAAATAGATGCTCAGATGAATGATGCTTTAGGATTAGAACCAGAGACGGATAGGATTGCTAGAGCGGACGGGAAGATTGATGCTCGAAAAGACTAAAGATATGTTAGAGAATAGAAAATATAAAGAAGATAAACCAAAATAAAAATGAGTTTACAGTATTTTATAAATTTAGTAAACGATTTTGGCTTCCCAGTTGTATTAGTTGTGCTGATGGGGTACTTTATCTGGTTTATGTTCAAGTATGTTACTACAGAACTTAAACCTAAACTTGGTGAAGCTCATGGGGAATTAATTAAGTTGCTTGATCGTATTAGAATGCTAGATAATGATCTTATAAGATTAAGAACAAAAATGGATACCGTTAAGCGGCAGAAACAGAAGTAAGTTTTCTATAACAATTTTGTACACCTATTGCTTGTCGCATAGCATCATATAAAGCATGATGACCATTAAGGTCAGGCATATCTGGTTCTGCTAATTCAAATATTGTACGAGTATCACGTATGTTCCAAAATTCCCATGGTACTGCTTGTTCAATACTTCTACAAACATTTTCTATAATAACAACATCAAATATAGATCCATGTGCCCAAACTCTTTCTGTACCCCAACCAAATTTATAAAACTCTTTCATAACAGTTTTTAGGTTGTGTCTATCATTTTCTGCAAATGCTTCGTGGGATATTTTTTCTGATTGGTCACACCACCAACGTAGTGT